>Ga0209631_10000124_pt1 | contig 98337 bp, 80 predicted proteins | sample COG_08_FD_184752 | JGI IMG/M metagenome (GOLD analysis project Ga0209631, IMG submission 184752) | Pelagic Microbial community sample from North Sea - COGITO 998_met_08 (SPAdes) (version 2) | ecosystem: Environmental > Aquatic > Marine > Neritic zone/Coastal water | place: Helgoland, sampling...
CCCCCCCCGGCCAGTCATTACGCTCGGGTCCGGTTGACCATCCACCAGTCAGCTCGTGCACAGGCATATAAACAACCTGATGCCAATTACTGTAGATCGACGAATCTATCGGGTCAAACAGAGTTATAGACGCGTTTATTATTAACCTATATTTTTTACAACTAAACAGTCTCAAACACTTTACAACGGACCCAGAATTTCTGTTATAGGCCTTCCAAGCTGCGGCACATCCGCCTGCATGTGTTTGCACCCCTACCCCATAGGCTCGGTGCTACGTTTGGCTGGGCAGACCGCTGTGCAAAGGGTCCGCTGGATGTTGCGCGAGGGGCTCTTCTGCGGGTGAGGCCCAACCCCAAAGGCGTCCTTCCCCTAACGGAAGCATCAAAAACAGGTGCTCCAGCACGCCTAGTGCAAGTAGAGTGGCCACAAGGGTCAGTCCAATTTGCTCTGGGATCGGACGCGGATCTAACGACAGTAAAAAGACCCACACCGTGACAGATACCGCAACCACCAACGACAACGGGAATAGTCCATTCATAGGCTTACGTCTAATGTAACTGTCAACGTATTGCAAATCGCTCGGTAACCAGTCGCGATTGTAATTGCGAACCCCTAAGACCAGGTTCAGCTTAGCGCTCCAGCGCATCATCCAGAGGGTGCTGTAGGTCCAGAAAATAACGGACATAGCCCCCGCTTCGGCAAGGCTAACGATTAATGCTCCGGTGAAGACAACCCCCAGCTCATGGTACAGGCAGGTACCTAGGCCTAAACGAAAACGGGAAGTTAACGTCGCATTCTTAGGGCACGGCATGTGGTGCACGCCAGTGATGATGTTCATTAGGTAAGCCATTTCCAGCCACCCCCAAAGTACTATCGCTAACGTAAAACTCAAGACCACGCCAGTGACGGAATTGAGTGCACTAATACTCGGCACCAAGAACAAGCCCACAAGGAATAGCAGAGTCGCCAGGGCAAAAATGAACGGTTGCCGACCTTTGACGACGTGGACGCTCCAAAGAATCAAGCCGGTAAAAAACCACCATCCAGCGACTGCAACCAGTATAGCCATCCAGAATTCAAACACAGGGGGGCTCCAGGGCTTTGCCTATGATTTGCCGACTCTGTGTATGTTGACGTTTATTCATCTTCAAGAAGCTGACTGAATGACTGGAAATTAGTCGCACCAAAGGCGACTAAGTCAATACTCTGCGTAGTGTCAGGATCCGATAAAATTAAACGACCGTCTGAGTACAATGCTAAGTTAAATGTCGCCGCCTGAGGGAGTCCCTGAGCATTGCGCGCTCGCACTAGACTGCGTAACACACCGCGAACGAAGCTGCCCTCTCCACTGGGGAAACGAGTGACCACCTCACCACTAGACCCATCAATAGCGACAACGCTACCCTCACTGTCGTCGACAAACTGCAGTAGTTTGTTCGTTACTAGGCCGCCTAGGGGCGCGGGTGCGGTGACAACGGTATCCGTTTGGGTTGCCAAGCTAACAAAGCCAACCACAAACAATAGGCCCGCCATAATGACAAACATGAGGCGGTCATTGACGCGCCTCACCGTCGCAGCCGACCGTTGGCCGTCAACTGTTTGGGACGGGATTCCCATGGCTAAAGCCCTCATGGTGCCTAGTGTTGTCCTCCTGATCGCTGACAACACGAGGCGTATTATCACTGAGGTTGAGTTCATCCATTGCCCGCTGTAGCGCTCGAACCAATTCGTCTGGCCGTTCTATTGCCCGCAGCAGCGGTTGAACAGGCTTGAAATGCCATGGTCGAACATGTGGCCACAGCAGCGTATAAAATAATTGGCGAGTACCCGGCTTGACATGTAAAACTACGTCTCCAGTGCCATCACTGCAGTAGCGGACCGCTGCCGACGCCATCCCCTCCAAGGGCAAATTCACCATCATAGGCGTCACGACACCAGAGCGTATGACCAGTCGTCGATTGGTCAAGGTGTACACAGTGCCACGCGCATACAGTTTACCCGCGAGCGCCATCAGTCCTATCCCCGTTAGCGACAACGGAATCTGCCAACTCATGGCTGCCAAAATGCCCGTGCCACCCTCACCATCCATCATCAGAAAAACAGCATGCACTGCAATTAACAGAGTGAAATAGATGGCGAGGGTGTCAACGTGGAACGCCCGTCGCGCCAGTGCCTGCCAGCGAGGCTCTCCCTGCCAGACCATAAATTCACCCGGGGGAAGTTCTTCAGGCAACCCTTTGATAGGTTCTCGCTCATGCTCTCTCATAGCAGCGGTCCCATTCGCTCTGGCATGGCATACAGCGTGCCGCCACCGTAGAAGGCCGTTATCTTGTCCTCTTCCTGCAGGGTCACTTGATCCGGATTCGCCAGTGTTGGTACTTGCTTAAACTGGTCGCTACGGATCGATTTAACTTGTACAGCGCCGCTTCGACTGACCCGTGCCATGGTCATGGGGAGCAGCACGGTATGGTCACCAACATCGACCTCGGCATAGCGAAAATGCGGCTCGGCTCGGTCAACCCAAAGATCCACCACGGTGCCGCCGACCTCACCATCACAGCCTGTCACACTCTGTCCACGTGGGTCGGGGTCACGGCTATTCACCTTGTGATGGTGATCAACCCTAAGCGGCACAATTCGTGGCTCACCGTCTACTGTGAGATCTGGCTTCTCGGGCCGAGTTGCCCAGGCGGCAGGACCAATGCCATCTACCATTGGGTCTCCCGTAGGGTGAATCGGATCACCCGGGGAGCTACCGGTATCCACAGCCTGTAACGCGTACCCTTCTACGGCAGGTCCGGGCAATGTCCTACTGCCTTGGCCGTTAGCTAGGTGGTACGTTTTCGGCGCCGGCATGCCCGCATAGCCTTCCACAAACTTTTCACCGCGGCTATCGAGTTCCAGGGGCCAGCCCTCTCGCTTCCCCTCTCGGTGTAAGTGGCGAACCAAAAAGAAAAAGAAAATCCAGAAGATGTAAAGCGCCAGCTGGGCGACATCGATGTATTCTGTAATTGCTCCCGTGCCCATAATAAAGCCTCCTTTGTTACCCGTTATACGGGGAAATCTGCCAAATCAAATGGTTGAGTGTGTTGAGGTTGCTGCCATGATTGACGAACAATCGGCCCTAAAGCGATCAGGGCAATAAATAACAATAAAATCTCTATATGGTAGACGGCTCCGTACGCCGACACCCCATCGGCGAGCAAAGGGTCAATAGCACCATGGCTAGCGAGCGAGGCGAAAAGATCGCGCAGCGCTCCACCCGCAAACACAGCAAGACCAGTGGCAGTAGCGTTGATAGCGCCCCACACCCCTAGTACTAAACCCGCGTCGCTAACGCTGCCCAGACTCATAGTGGCCGTTAACGTGCCCACTGCGAAAAAGCCACTGCCCAAGCCAATGCCAAAAACACCCACATAAAAAAGAAAAATGCTGTTAAGCGGGCCCGCAAAGATCACCGTTGCAAAGGCTAGAATACCCATAACAGCGCCGAGCGCGGCCACACGTATGGGATCCCGCTGCTGACTGAGGAGTCGTGCAGTGACTAAAAAGGCAATGAGCATGCCCAGTGCCCAGATGGCCGTGAGCGAGGTGGTTTCACTAACACTCATATTAAGAATTTGTGCGCCATAGGGCTCCAACAGAATATCTTGCATGCTGAATCCCATGGTTCCAACACCCATACCCATCAGCAACCGGGTACTGCGCCGATTTTCAGTAAAGGTCCGCCACACCGTCGTAAATTTCGGCCTAATTTGGTCATGTCGCGTCATTTCCGGACGCCTAGGCTCTTGCTTCCACAAGGCAATGAGGTTCAAGGCTACTGTTACCATGGCTGCGCCTTGCAGCACCTTAATGAGTCGCAAGTAATCAAAGTCCGTCAACAGCCAGGCAAAACTCACGCTGGCACCGATCGTTCCTACCAGCAGCGCGGTGTACAGCAAAGCCACCACTTTTGAGCGGGTCTCAGGCGTGGCTAGATCGGTTGCCAGTGCCAGACCAGCCGTTTGGGTCGTGTGTAGACCCAAGCCAACTAGGATAAACGCCAGCATAGCGGCGGCTGGTCCAATAAAAGCGGGGCCATTATGGACCTCGGTCATGACGATAAGTGCAAATGGCATAATGGCAAGACCGCCAAACTGCAGCAGGGTACCGAACCAAAGATAAGGCACTCGACGCCATCCCAGATAAGAACGATGATGGTCTGAGCGATAACCGATGAGCGCGCGGATAGGCGCCAGTAGCAACGGTAGTGCGACCATCAACGATACTACCCAAGCGGGTTGGGCCAATTCGACCACCATAATTCGGTTTAACGTGCCGCTGAGCATGACGATACAAATGGCAACAGACACTTGGAATAGTGATAGGCGGAGCAAACGAGCCAACGACAAATCCGTACTCGCCGCATCAGCAAAAGGCAGCCAGCTCACACTCACTCCCTGAATCGAGGCAACAAAACGCTGTCGAGAAATGATCACTGGCGAACCAACTCCTGTGCCTGTGAAATATAAAATCCGCGATTGACCCGTGCACTGCGATGGAGACTCCAGCCTTTTAGCCTAGCTGAAGCCCCGATCTCCTCCTGTAATTTTCGTTCAGCAATCGGCACAATTGCGGGGGATCGATTGCTACGAGGAAAGCACTGACCCACTCCGTGCATAACGGCCAATAACGCCGTTCGTGGTGCAAAGGTGAAAATAATGCTGCTCGTCACTGACTCGGCCATTGACTCCAGCGTTTGCATGCCGTCAACAGGGTCGTAATGGATTAGCGAGTCCATCGCTACGATATGATCGAAGTTACCGAGTGCGTTTTGGCGCATATCGCCAACGATAAATTCGATGCTTCCGGAGCCGATCTGCTCTGACACCCGCTCCTTAGCGAGACGAATTAAGTTAGGCGATAGGTCAATAGCGATCACCTCGGCGCCACGTTGAGCCGCCTCAATGGATAACGCGCCAGTGCCACATCCAGCATCGAGAATACGTTTGCCGCTGAGGTTTTCTGGCAGCCAGCTCATCAATGTGGCGCGCATTTCATCGCGCCCTTCTCTCACCGTTTGGCGAATGCCACTGACAGGTTCATCTGATGTCAGCTTAGCCCACGTATCGGCTGCCGTACGGTCGAAGTAGTGTTCAATCTTTTCTCTACGGCGTTCGTAGTTCAACATATCCATCAATCAAACCCGAGGAAGTCAAATAAGTCGCGATCACGCATTGGCGTCACGGGCACTGCCTCTGTACCGTTCCAGAGATTTTGAGCGAGCTGCAGATATTCATCCCGAACAGCTTGCAGCCCCGGCGCATCATCCATTTCGAACAGTGTCGATTTACGTAGGCGGCTGCGGCGAATCACATCAAGATCACGGAAATGTGCCAGCCGACGCATACCCGTTGCCGCATTGAAGCGATCTATTTCGTCAGTGTCAGCGCTGCGATTAGCAATGACGCCACCAATCCGCACGCCGTAATTTTTCGCTTTAGCGTTAATGGCCGTAGCGATACGATTCATGGCGAAAATAGAATCAAAATCGTTGGCAGTCACCACCAAGGCTCGCTCCGCATGTTGGAGGGGTGAAGCGAAACCACCACACACCACGTCGCCCAATACATCAAAAATCACGACGTCGGCATCGTCTAACAAGTGGTGCTGCTTGAGTAATTTCACGGTTTGGCCGACGACATAGCCACCACAACCGGTGCCGGCAGGTGGACCACCCGCTTCGACACACATCACACCGTTGTAGCCTTCCACCACATAGTCCTCGGTGCCCAGTTCCTCAGCATGAAATTCCACTGACTCTAGGACATCGATCACTGTTGGTATTAGCGATTTAGTCAGAGTGAAGGTCGAATCATGTTTCGGATCGCAACCAATCTGAATAACCCGCTTGCCCAGCTTTGAAAAAGCGACCGACAAATTCGATGATGTTGTGCTCTTGCCGATCCCTCCTTTGCCGTAAACCGCAAAGACTTTCGCTTTATCAATTTGGACATCGGGTTCCAAATGAACCTGTACGCTGCCCTCGCCATCTAAACCGCTAGCGCTGTTACCCAGTTGTGTGAGTGGTATGTGCTGTCTGACGTTCATAGTGCTGCCTCAGTTGAAATACCCTCAACCCAATCTTCAAGATCGTCTCCTGCGCGCTGCAGTGCTTCAAGACACGCAGCGTCAGGTCGCCAATATTGACGTTCAGAAGCTTCAAGCAGTCTATTAGCGACCTTTGAAGCAGCCTTTGGGTTGAGCTTTGCAAGACGTTGCCGCATGGCATCGTCAAGGATGAATGTGTCTGAAAGTTGTTGGTAGATCCAGGGAGCCACCTTACCCGTCGTTGCCGACCAGCCCATGGTGTTAGTCACGTGGGACTCAATCGCTCTGACTCCCTCATAACCATGGTCGAGCATGGACTCGTACCATTTGGGGTTGAGTGTCCGTGTTCGGGTCTCTAGGGCGACTTGCTCGCTCAACGTACGCACCCGCTCAGCGCCACCCGTATGGTCAGCAATATAGACGGGAACGTCTTTATCGCCCTGACTTTGAATCGCACGACTAATACCGCCCAGCGTGTCAAAATAGTGATCAACCGTGGTCACGCCCATTTCTACGGAATCGAGGTTCTGATACGCCAAATCTACTCGCCCTAGTAACGAGGTCAGTAGTAACGGATTAGCAGTCACCGCCCCGTTCTTGCCGTAGGCATGGCCCTTTCGCTGGGTAAAGGTATGCGCTAACTCGTCTTCCTCTTGCCAGGCGCCGCTATCAATCAGCATGTTGACGTTAGATCCATAGGTGCCCTCGGCATTACTAAAGACTCTTAATGCTGCCGTTTCGACATCACAGCCGTCGGTCTCTTGGGTTTTCAGCACATTGGCACGGATGGGGTTCAGGTTCAGGGGTTCATCAGCGCAAGCGGCTAGGAAGGCAGCCTCTGCCAACAAACGAATCTGCAACGGCAGTAAATCTCTAAAGATGCCTGACAAGGTCATGATGACGTCGATTCGAGCGCGCCCGAGAGTCGCTAGATCGATGAGTTCAGCACCCGCTACTCGACCGTAGCTGTCGATTCGTGGCCGAGCACCGATTAATGCCAGCGCTTGGGCAATAGCCACGCCTTCACTTTTTAAGTTATCGGTTCCCCATAGCACCAAGGCGACGGAGCGTGGCTGCTCACCGGTATCTTGCACGTGACGGGCGATCAGTTGATCGGCTTGTCGCGCACCTTCGCTTAGAGCAAACTGGCTGGGCAAGCGAAATGGATCGAACCCGTGAATATTCCTTCCAGTGGGCAACATGTCGGGATTTTTGAGTAAATCGCCCCCGGCAACGGGCGGGATAAAGGCCCCATCAAGGGCATTTAACAAGCCTTTAATTTCATTACCCGCATCGAGAGCCGCGAGGGTGTGCTCAAACAGGATCGCCATCGCCTGTCGACGATCAGGCTCAATAGCCCGACATTCTTCTGCAGCGTGAATCGCGGCCGGTAAATCCTGTAGGTCACTGCCTGCGGTTATCTTAGCCAATAATTCTTCTGATAAATCTACATCGAACGTCGAGCGACCGAGAGTCCGTAGTAAATCCATTTTCCGGGCTGGGGGAACGTCTTCGCCGACAACATGCAAGCCATAGGGGACCAAGGATTCTTCAATTTCAAGCAGCCTGTTGCGCAAGCCGTCAATCTGAGTATCAGCATTGACAACGGCCCAGGAATCGGTCTCAGCCGTCAGTAGATCTGACGACTCAGCCAATGCTTTTATTAAGTCGAGTAGTCCTTGCTGTTGCTCGGCGCTCATATCATGATCACGGCGGCGCCAGCGATCGATCGCCTCTTTTAAATCCTGTAACTCTCGATACAGATCTGCATTCGCCACGCAAGGGGTGAGATAACTAACCAAAGTGGCCGCTGAGCGTCGCTTGGCGATCAAACCTTCCGAGGGATTATTGGCGGCATAGAGATAAAAGTTGGGCAGCGCACCAATAAGTCGGTCAGGCCAACAGTTGCCCGACAAACCCACTTGCTTGCCAGGCATAAACTCTAGGGCGCCGTGCGTACCAAAATGTAACACTGCGTCAGCATTCCAATCTTCACGCAAATACCGATAGAACGCCGAAAAAGCGTGGGTGGGTGCATGGCCGCCTTCAAAAAGTAGCCGCATGGGGTCGCCTTCGTAACCCATCGATGGCTGTACCGTCACCAGCACGTTACCAAACTGTTTCCCAAGCACAAACAGCGCCTGCCCATTGGTCAGGTGCTTGCCCGGTGCAGCCCCCCATTGCTGCTCAATCTCGTCAAGCCATGGCTCTCTGGCCACATGATCATTGACTGCGATTTGTGCACACACATTGGCATCCATACCCAATTGGGACGCATTGCCCTCGAGCACTGCCTGGCGCAAGGCATCGACATTCGCGGGCAAATCGACCGTATAGCCATCGTCGGCCATCGCCGAGAGCGTATTAAACAGCGACTCAAAAACCGACAAATGTGCCGCTGTGCCGGTACTGCCGCCGTTAGGGGGGAAATTGAATAGCACAATGCCCACCTTGCGCTTAGCGCGCTTACTACGCTTTAAGGTCACCAATTTTTGAACGCGACTGGCTAGGGTTTCAATGCGCTCCGCATGGCCTTGCATCTCCTCGTGATCGGAGCCTTTTTCACCCTTGCGACCCCCGTACACCATAGCCCCCGTGGCGCCATCAAGTTCGGGTATCGATACCATCATAGTCGACTCGATGGGCGTTAAACCCAAGTGCGATTCCTGCCATTCAGCTAGGCTCTGGAACTCGAGAGCTTGGACCGCGACATAGGGCACATTGAGACGACTGAGTAATTCAGCGGCTGCTTCAGCGTCATTGTAGGCGGGGCCACCCACCAAAGAAAAACCTGTCAGCGATAGCACCGTGTCGACAATGGGTCTACCGTCCCGAATAAAGTAAGCCTCGACAGCAGGTCGGGCATCGAGGCCACTGGCAAAGGCCGGAATGACGCGCAGCCCCCGATTTTCTAAAGCGCTGATGACCGCATCGTAATGCGCACTGTTTTTAGCGAGGGCATAAGAGCGCATTAATAAGACACCTACCGTTCCAGCCTTACCTTTGGTCGACGGTAATGCGCCTAAGTCAGTGACTACGCGATCAGGTGCTTTGGGATGGTATAGGCCCACCTCTGGGTACTCGATCGGTGGCGGTGGCTCTGGCAACGCCTCTCGCAATGATTCCCGCTCACCCTGAGAATATTTCTGCACCAGTAAGCGCACCATATTCTCTAAATTAACATCGGATCCCGACAGCCAATATTGCAAGGTGAGGAAGTACACCCGCAGGTCCTGGGCGGTACCCGGGATAAAGCGCAAAATCCGGGGCAAGCGACGCAGAACCGACAGCTGCTGCGCGCCGGCACTTTTACTACTTTTTGGCTTGGGACGCAGACGCTTCAGCAGCGCCATTGCGCCCGTGGCCTCGCCACTCATAGAAAAACGACCCATGCGGGTTAGCTGCATAACCTCGGGAGCTGACATACAGCAGACCATCGCATCGCAGTGGTCTCGTCGAGCACTCAGTGCAGGTAGTACCGCGTTGATATGTGGCTCCATGAAGAGCATATTGGCGATAACGACGTCAGCGGCTTCAATGTCCTCAATACAGTGGCTCAGACGCTCTGGCTGAGTATCCCAATCAGAGGCTGCATGTACCGCCAAAGAGAGACTAGGCATCACTTTTTGCAATCTCGATCGAGCGCGATTAAAGGCGCCACCCACATGGCCATCTAGAGTGATCAACACCACGTTGACCACACTATTTAAGCCTTGGCTATCGACTAAAGTGTGCTTTGGCTTCATACAAAGTCTCCACTTCGATCCTATTTAAGCCATGCTCGATGGCAAATAATTCGGCATTCCGGCGAGCTTTACCGCGGACGAAGAAGGGTATTTTTTTGAGCTCGCTCTCGGCTGAATGGGCCCATGCGATTCCCTCAGGAGTATCAACCACGACTTCCTCGGGGCGCTTACCACCCCCCTCCTCTGCCAGATGCGAAGGGACAGCATCGTCATTAAACTCAAAATCGTCTCTAAACATGGTCAGAAGATGTTCTTCCAAACCCATTACCAATGGATGCACCCAGGTGTCAAACATGACGTTGGCACCCTCAAAACCCATCTGCGGTGAATAACGGGCGGGGTAGTCTTGCACGTGGGCGGGTGTCGATATAACGGCACAACCAATACCCAAGCGCTTCGCGATGTGGCGCTCCATTTGGGTGCCCAGTACCAACTCAGGACCCAGTCTTTCTACTTCGGCTTCTACCTCAAGATAATCGTTAGTAATCAGTGCCTTCAACCCCAATGCTTGAGCTGCCGTTCGCACATCGCGTGCTTGCTCTCGGGAATAGGTGCCAAGCCCCACCACCTCAAAACCGAGCTCCTTCGAAGCGACCCGAGCCGCAGCGACGGCGTGGGTCGCATCGCCGAAAATAAATACTCGCTTGCCGGTGAGGTAGGTGGAATCAATGGACCGCGAATACCACGGTAGGCGGCAATGATCGATAGCGTCGACATCAATGGGATGATTAAGTTGCTCGGCGAGGGCCGTCAAAAATTCACGGGTCGCACCGTAGCCCAGGGGTACGATATCGACATAAGGCATACCAAATTCGCGCTTGAGCCATTGACAACTCGATGCAGCGACTTCTGGATACAAGCAGACATTGAGATCAGCTGCTGGGATTTTTAGTAAGTCACTCGGTGAGGCGCCCAAAGGTGCCACAACATTAACGTCAATACCGACACCATTGAGCAGTGATTCAATTTCTAAGATGTCATCTCGGCAGCGAAATCCGAGTTTGGTGGGCCCCAACAAATTAACGCTAGGTCGGGTCGATGGTGATCGCTCCCCACGCTCGGGCTTGGGAGCCGCTCGCAACAGCCCCGCCACCAATTGGAAAAACGTTTCGCTCGCTCCCCAGTTCTCTTTACGAGAATACGCCGCCATTTCTAAGGGAATAACCGGCATGGAAAGATCCGCAGTCGATGCCAAAGAGCCGGGCTGATCCTGAATCAATTCGGCTGTGCAGGAGTCACCCACTAGCAAAACTTGTGGCTTAAATCGCTCGGCAGCCGCCCGTAAGGTATCGAGGAATCGATTGGCCGTGCTACCCCCCAAATCTCGCGCTTGAAACGTGGTGTAAGTCACCGGAGGGCGCTTGCCATCTCGCTCAATCATGGTAAACAACAGGTCGGCATAGGTATCCCCCTGCGGGGCATGTAATACCAAATGCACTCGCTCCATAGACGCAGCGACCCGAATGGCACCCACGTGAGGCGGGCCCTCATAGGTCCAGAGGGTTAGTTCCATGAACCCACCTCCAATCGCGCTTTACGGCGCAGTGGCCGCGCAAACAACTCCGCTAAATCACCGGCTTGATCAAAACCTTGAATGGGCGAGAACATCAACTCAATTGACCACTTGGTCCGTAAACCCTCTGCCTCTAGGGGATTGGCAATACCTAGTCCACAGACCGTTAAGTCGGGCCGCGAAAGCTTCACTCTATCGAGGGCGGCATCAAGATCTTGCCCTTCAAATAAGTCAATTCCATCGGGCAACAGCGGAGTTTCCTCCGCCATTGTCATGGCATCGTAAAACGGCGTTGACACCTCAGTAGGGATCATGCCGCACTCCCGAGCGAGGAAACGAGCAAGAGGAATCTCGAGTTGGGAATCTGGCAAAAAAGCGATTCGCCGATGTTCGAGCTCCCGCTTACATCCCTCAAGAGATCGCTGTGCTCGCTCATAGGGTGCACGCATGGTCTCGTCAAAAAGGCTGTCGGCAATATTGAAACTCTTAGCTGCAGCGCGAAACCATGCTAACGAGCCTTCTGCACCCAAAGGATACGGTGCTTTGAGTAAGGTAGCGCCCCTAGCGATCAGTGCTCGGGCAGTCTCACCTAAGTAGGGCTGCGCTAACAGTACGCGTGTGCCTGGCCCTATAGCAGCGAATGTTTCCGAGCGCCGACCCGGAAAAAATGCGACATTCTCAAGGCCCAACTCGGCAAACAGACGCATAAATTGATCTTCAACAATATCTGGCAGACTGCCCACAATTAGCAGCTGATTTTGCTCGTCGGTACCGGCCGGCATCTCGGGTACAAGATTTTGGAGACAGCTGTCTTCGCCCTGAGTAAATGTCGTCTCAATACCGCTACCCGAATAGGCAATAACGCGCAGCGATCCCTGACTCTTCTCTCGGTAACGGCGTGCGATATTTTCGAGGTCAATCTTTATCACTTCTGAGGGGCAGGAGGAGACCAAAAATAGCGTTTTTAAATTCGGTCGACGCGCTAAAACTTGGGCAATGACCCGCTCAACTTCCTCGGCGCAATCAGCCATTCCGGCCAGGTCCCGATCCTCGAGAACCGCGGTCGCAAAGCGTGGTTCAGAGAAAATCATGACCCCCGCAGCGGACTGCAGTAAGTGCGCGCAGGTGCGAGAGCCCACCACCAGAAAAAAGGCGTCTTGTATCTTTCGATGTAGCCAAACAATCGACGTCAATCCACAAAAAACGGCGCGCTGCCCACGTTCAACCGTAATGTCTAACTCGCTTGATCTAGCGCCAACGTCTGAAGCGAGAACAGATTCCATTAGCGCCCCGCTTCCATCGATAAATGATTGATAGTCACGCTGTGGCTAGCATCCGATCGGCCGATACTAAACTTTATTAAAAACTGAGCCGCATTGATGACGTAGGCAACGTAGGCGGCAATGGCAAGCCACAGGAGTGACTCAGGTGTCAGGCCACTGCCGATGAGTGCTATGACGTAGGCGGTATGCAGTGCAATCACCACCATACTAACGGCGTCTTCCCAAAAAAAGGCGGGGGCAAATAAGTAGCGACCAAAAACGACCTTCTCCCAAATGGCGCCAGTGACCATAATCGCGTAGAGGAAGCCGGTTTTAACGAGCACCGACACCGTTGCCACCCAGTAGCCGTCGCCGGTCGTGAAGTAATAAATAATGCACGCTAGCGACAGGGCAAAGGCAAGGAACTGCAAGGGAGCAAGGATGCCCTGTATCAGTGTCCACTTTGATTCATCGCGACGTTTTTTTTGCTCTGACGTATAAATCTCAGCCACCCCCAGCTTTGATTGCTATCCCATCGTGTTCATGGCTACTGCCCCTCTGGTCACACTCGACCCGAGTACATTGACTCAGATTACTGATCGCATGGGCACTATGTCAACTTTATATTACGTTTTTTTTGTCTTTTTATTATTACTAAGACCGGACTTTACTCGCTGGATTGCTCTAAGTGCCTGACAATGCTGACTATTACCATGTCATCACAGCTGGACGAATTACCTCATCTATGCCATGATTGGCGTCTTTTACCACGATCAATGACCGCTGCCGTACAGCCTACGGCGGCAGCATTAAAGGAAAGTCACGGCAATGGATTTAAGCTCCGTCACCGCGAATCAGGTATTAAACGCTCTCGCAGACGTCACTCTCAAGCTTGATACGGACGGCCTCGTACTGGAAGCGCAAGTCAACCGCGTCGACGCCACGGATTTACGGCAGATTCAATGGCAGGGCAAAGCACTAAACGCGTTAGTCTCGGGCAGCCAGAGGGACCGTGTCGCCAACGTGATCGATTGGTGTGTAGCGCATCCCAACGCCACCACGACCGTGACCCTATCTCATCCAAACCTCAGCAGCGATACCACGGCGACGCTGCGCTACGTATTTTTTTACAGCGCAGATGAGCAACGTCTTATTGCGGTGGGCGAGGACAAAGGTGAGCTCAGCAGCGCAAAACAGCAATTAGTCAATTCACAGCTCGCCATGGAGCGGGACTACTGGTCATTGCGACAAACCGAAACGCGCTATCGCCGCTTATTAGATATGTCGAGCGATGGCTTCATTATCGTTGATGACAGTAGTCAGCGCATCGTCGAGTGTAACCAAGCAGCGGGACCATTGCTGCAGATAGTCGATCAATCCATCGTCGGTCTAGCCTTCCCAAGCCATATCGACGATGCGTCCAAACATCAGCTAAGTAAAATGATCGATGACGCCCGAATCAAAGGGTCGGCGTCGGCTGCATTGAGCACCTTGGCCAATGGTCATGCCCTGTTCGTCGCTATTGACCACCTGAGCCAAACAACTGGGGCCATTTTACTTGTCCGACTAAGCCAAGCCGCTAACGCTACTCTGCCAGCTACCGAGCAACACTATTTTGAGCGCGTCCCAGATGCCTTGCTCCAGCTTGATCACAGCGGTCGAATAACGGCCGCCAATGGCGTCTTCCTGCAATGGATCCAGGAGCCTTCTGATCGTCATGTGCTCGGCAGAAATGCCGATGACTGGCTTGGCCGCACAGGCGTCGATTTACAGGTGTTGCTTGACAACTTGAGCCAACGTAGCGTCGTCACAAGGTTCGCGTCAACGTTACGTACGCAAGCCCAAGGGTTTACCGATATTGAAATTTCAGGATCCTCACGCAGCCACAGCTCCGACAATGAGTACCTGCTGTTTCTCAGAGATACATCCCGGCGCATTCATCACCGAGAAACCACTGTGGAAGCGCTACCCTCATCAATAGAGGAGATTACCAGCCGGGTGGGACAAACGCCTCTCAAGGACCTGGTACGCGAATCCACAGACGTTATTGAGGCCCTGTGTATTGAGTCGGCATTAAAGCTCACTCGCAACAACCGAGCCTCCGCTGCCGAACTGCTTGGACTCAGTCGTCAGAGCTTGTATACCAAACTGCGGCGGTTTGGCATTGGTGAAACCGAGATTGAAGCGGAGACTGGCTAAAAAATTGTACAGATAAATCGTCAATTTTAATTGACGGCTCGGGAAGCGCTGTCTATAGTCAACTGATGCAACGCGCGACGCTTTTACATCGATATGCTGCGGGCCGAACAACGCTCCCCGCGCTACTTGAACTGCTTAAGCCCATCACCTGGTTTCCCCCCATGTGGGCCTTTCTTTGTGGCGCAATCTCGGTGGACGCGAACCTGCTAGAGAACAAGTGGTTGCTACTCGGGGGCATCACGCTAACGGGCCCAATGGTGTGCGGCGCTAGTCAAGTCGTTAATGATTGGTTTGATCGCCATGTCGACGCCATCAACGAGCCGCACCGGCCCATCCCCTCGGGAAGGGTTCCCGGAAAAATCGGCCTCTATTTCGCCATTGTGTGGTCTGGCCTGGCCTTGGCCTGGGGCGCCACTTTTGGTCGTTGGGTGTTTATCGCCACGCTCATCGGATTGATATTGGCATGGGCGTACAGCGCACCGCCCACACGGCTGAAGCTAAATGGCTGGGTAGGTAACGCGGCGGTTGGACTGAGTTACGAAGGCTTGGCTTGGATTACTGGAGCGGCGTTGCTGCTTCAAGGGCAAATACCAGCAGCACCGGTATTGCTGGTTGCTTTGCTCTACAGCATCGGCGCTCATGGCATTATGACGCTCAATGACTTCAAGTCCATAGCTGGTGACCGAGAATTGGGCATTCGATCGTTGCCAGCCCAATTAGGTGCAGATCGAGCAGCGCGACTCGCCTGTATTGTTATGCTACTTCCTCAGCTAGTCGTTCTTGCGCTGCTCCTCACGTGGGCGTGCTATTGGCAGGCTGGGGCGATTGGCGTACTGGTTATGGGACAAATCTTGGCCATGAGGCACATGCTCCAAGCACCCAAAGAGCGAGCGCCTTGGTACAATGGTACTGGCGTAACCGCCTATGTTCTTGGAATGATGATTTCGGCGTCAGCACTACCGGGGGCCACCTTGTGAAGACCTCCCTTGAGGGCCTAGGATGGGCGGGCATAGTGCGACTAGGATGCATCCAAGCGTCGTTGGGTGCCATCATCGTATTAACCACGTCAACCCTGAATCGAGTCATGGTCGTTGAACTGGCTTTACCCGCGATGCTGCCAGGATTCCTTGTGGCGCTCCATCATGTGGTACAGCTAGCTAGACCCAGAATCGGTCATGGATCGGATGTCGGTGGCAGACGAACACCTTGGATTGTAGGCGGCATGCTGCTCTTGGCGACCAGCGGCGTTATTGCCGCCTCGGGCACTGCCTTGATGTCCCTTTCAACATCCTGGGGCACTGTGGTGTGCGCACTGGGTTTCATCGGCATTGGACTGGGCTCGGGCGCGACCGGCACATCGCTTCTGGTACTTCTAGCCAAAACAGTGAGCCCCGACCGAAAACCTGCAGCAGCAACGATCGTGTGGTTCATGATGATTGCTGGATTCGCTATCACCGCTGGAACCGCGGGGGCTTTTCTTGATCCCTACACACCAGAGCGGCTTATTAGTGTCACTGCCATAGTCTCTTTGCTGGCCGTGCTTATCACCGGATTTGCCATTCGCGGCGTTGAAATTCGTCACCAGGTCATCGCTAGTCCTCCATCTAGTGAAAACAAACACACCACCGTGCATTTCCGCGAGGCACTCGCCGATGTATGGGCAGAGTCAGCCGCTCGTCGGTTTACTGTCTTTGTTTTCCTATCGATGTTGGCCTATAGCTTTCAAGATTTAATTTTAGAACCCTTTGCTGGCTTGGCATTCGACATGTCTCCGGGACAGTCCACGCAATTATCGGGCACGCAACACGGCGGCGTTTTACTTGGCATGCTGGCAGTCGCAGCCAGTGGTTCACTCGCTAAGCGACACGCTGCTCAGTTACTTAAACGATGGATTGTTGGAGGCTGCATCGCATCGGGTTTGGCCCTCATCGGTATCGCCTGGGGCGGAGCCCACCCCGACCAGTGGAACCTCTCGGCCAATGTATTCTTCTTGGGAGCCGCAAATGGCGCCTTTGCTGTCGCTGCGATCGCTGCGATGATGACCCTCGCCAGCCAAGGCCAAGTCGGACGAGAGGGTCTACGAATGGGACTATGGGGTGCGGCTCAAGCTATAGCCTTCGCAGCCGGCGGCTTTCTGGGCACTGTGGCTGTTGATGTTTGCCGTCTATGGGTGGCCGATCCTGCTCATGCGTATGGATTGGTTTTCCTTTTTGAAGCAGGCTTATTTCTTATCGCTGCCTACCTAGGCTCAGCAGTAGGCTCACTCAGTAACGAACCGGCGTCCACCAACACCCAGCCTATTGGCTTTGGTGATGTGGCACTGCAAGAAATAATGGAAGGAGGTACCTCATGAACGATGCCCAATATGATGTCGTTGTGGTGGGCGGTGGACCCTCTGGCGCCACAGCCGCTAACGAGTTGGCTATGCAAGGAAGGAAAGTACTGCTTCTCGAACGCGCCTTTCGCATAAAGCCCTGCGGCGGTGCTGTCCCCCCTTGCCTCCTTGACGAATTTTCGATTCCCGACTCGCTGGTGGTGGCTAAAATCAATTCAGCGCGCATGATATCGCCGACAGACAGAACCGTTGATATGCCCATCAGCAACACCTTCGTGGGGATGGTTGACCGCGATGCGTTTGATCCATGGCTGCGAGAACGCGCTCAAAAAAATGGCGCTGACCTACATATTGGCGTCTTTAAAGGGCTCCATTATGATGACAGCGGGATTGTTCACCTTGCCTTTGAATCGAAACAAGGCGCGAGAGGGTTACAAACAGTCACCACACGATGTGTCATTGGTGCTGACGGCGCTCGATCTAAAGTGGGTAAGCAAACAATCCCCTGCTCTGCGAAGTTGCAATGGGTGATGGCCTACCATGAAATTGTGGAGGCACCACAGGCACCTGCGAGCGAAGCCTACAATCCTAAGCGGTGTGATGTGTTCTACCAAGGTGACCTGTCGCCCGATTTTTATGCCTGGGTGTTCCCTCATGGCAAGCACGCCAGTATTGGTGTGGGCAGTGAGCAAAAGACCTTTTCTGCTCCGGCTTCGGTAGCCAAATTACGGGCAAAAACTGGATTAGAACACTGTACCACCGTACGCAAAGAGGGGGCCCCCATCCCCATGAAACCACTCAAGCGCTGGGACGACGGACGCGGCGTATTATTGGCCGGCGACGCAGCAGGTGTGGTCGCACCGGCCTCAGGAGAGGGCATTTATTATGCCATGCTGTGTGGTCGAATCGCTGCGGTGGCGATGAATCGATTTCTGGTCAGTAATGATGCGCGAGATCTGCGACGAGCTCGGAAAGATTTCATGGCACTACATGGCCGGGTATTTTGGGCGCTAGGCTTGTTGCAACGATTTTGGTACGGCAGTGATAAGCGACGAGAAAAGTTTGTTTCCATGTGCCGTGATAAAGACGTCCAAGAGCTGACGTGGCAATCCTACACGACAAAAAAACTAGTGCGGCGACGAAAAGCCGCCCACTTTCGCGTCGTCGTCAAGGATTTGCAGCAGCTAATGGGTTTCGCTGGCTCTTGATGCGCGCGCTCGAGCAACTGATTACGTCCGGCACATTTTTCGACTGGGTGCTTATCGCCATAGCCGTAGAAGCGCTGCTACTGATTATCTGGAGCCTGTCTAGAGGTCAACAGCGACAGGCCTTGCGCCTGTTACCCAATCTTTTGGCTGGCGCTAGTCTCATGTTAGCCGTAAAACTCGCCATTATTGACGCGTCTTGGCTGTTACTGGCCGCAACCCTCAGCCTAGCTTTGGTGGCGCATTGTGTGGACCTGTATGGGCGTTTGCGACTCACCTAAGCCGTCGCGGAGCCAATGAGGCGACAGTGAAATCCGCCCTCCCTCGTAGAAGGTCACGCTTGTCATCCCAGCATTGAACTACCAAACCGGCGCTATGGTGACTCGCTCGGGAGGACTATTAGTCATGGTAGGCAGGAGATAGAGACGAGCAAAAGTGGCAGCTGTCGCCACACCAAGGCCCGCACGCTTCAGCAATCCAACCACACCACCACGCTGCCTAGCTGCGTCCATTTGCCGACTCAGGTGCAGCATTCTTTGCATTCCCTCGCGGAAACGCGGGCTGTCCGTATCGAGGGACAGGGGGAAAACTTGACAGCTAATCGCTGTGGTAATGTCAAACACCTTGTAATCGAACTCGGTGATGTCCATGCCAAAGGCTTCATATAACGATGGACGCGAATGATCACGTACGTACATAGTTGAGTAGACCGCTAACAAGAAGAACCGGATCCATAATTTGTTATGTCCACGCAGTAATTTGGGATCAGCGCGCATTAGCAATGCCAGCGCTTCCCCGTGCGCATATTCGTCGTTACACCAGTTCTCGAACCAGCTGAATATCGGGTGGAATTGATATTCAGGGTGTCGCTGTAAATGCCTGTAAATGGTGATATAGCGCGCATAACCAATTTTTTCAGATAAGTAGGTGGCGTAGTAGATGAATTTAGGTCGAAAGTACTGATAATCTTTCTTATTTTTAAGGACACTTAAATCGACTGCAACGCCGAGTTGCTTGAGCGCTTTATTGATAAAGCCAGCGTGGCGAGACTCGTCCCGAGCCATGCAACGCATCAAGTTTTTGATATCTTTGTTATCGACTTTCTTTTGAATTTCCTGATAGAGCACACATCCTGAGTACTCCGCAGTAATAGAACTGACGAGAAAATCTAGAAAGTCGGCCTTTAACGCCGGGCGATCATCAAGCGACGTCGGGTCAAATTCAAAGGATTGTTTAAAATGGGCCCGATTGAGGTCAGCATCAAAGGCTGACATCAGTTCATCCCATTCTTCGCGGACCAAAGACACGTCAAGTTTTTCCAGCGCTTTGTAGTCGGTGCGGTAAAACTTAGGTGCGAGTGGCCGATTGTCCAGCGCTTGGCGCGTCGAATCGTTTAATTCCATGGTCATTGCTGTGGTCAAGAGGCCCCCTAAACAAATAATGTCGCTCTCAAAGCCTATAATGTGCGCTTTTCACGTTTGTGTCAATTTTGTTTTACATTTACTAAGTAAACTAATATGGTGTCTTTTCCCTAGAGACAATGATGAAGCCATGAGCCCGACACCACGCCCCCAAGCAACGACCGGAGCGCACGATGACGAATGACCACAAGGCTTCAGGAAGGCACGCCACAACACGAGAATCGATAGCGGATCGTATGATTCAGCTGGCCTATGTCAGCACTCAAACTCACTCTATGAACACCCGGGATCTCTTGGCCCTCCTGGAGGAAGCTCGCGTCGCCAATAGCAGTCGAGGCATCACAGGGCTCCTGTTACACAAGGAGCAATCTTTTTTTCAGGTACTAGAAGGCCCTGAAAATCAGGTTTTACCCGCCTTTGAAGCGATTAAAAAAGACCCGCGTCACCACCAAATCGAAATTCTAGACAGGTCAGAGCTCGAACACCGAGAATACGCCGACTGGCGTATGGGCTTTGTCGACCTCGATGGTATTGATCCTAGGCTGCTAGAAAGCTATTCCGACTTCATGCAGCACAGTCACGAGCCACGAGAATTTCTGACTCAACTCAGTAAAGGTGCTCGATTGGCCTTAATGTTTCGAAAACTGGCTTAACCGGCTTCTTCAACGTGCTGCTTGCGCTTTGGCCGCCAAACGCCCATCGCGACGTTGAACACTGCCACGCCGCCAAGCAACCAAATAGAACCGACTTCGGCACCGATATTTAAAGCCAGTTCCTCAATACTTCCGACCTCGCTGAGTACCCGCTGCGCAGCGAGGGCTTCCCGCTCGAGAGGACCTTGAATGCCCAGTAACGTGCCCTCAAACATGAGCACGCCTGTGGCAAGCTTTGCCCAGACCCACCCCGCCCCGTGATAAGCGGGCACCGCGGCCATCGACAGCAATCCTGCCACGATCGTCACCCCAAGGGCAGGCAAAAGAACGGTCTGTGCCAGTGCGTCCATTATCTGCCGTACAGCGACGTAGGTGGTAATGTCGTCGCTAGGCGGGGGTAATTCGCTATGACATATCAATAGCGCGGCCATCGATCCGAGCAAGCCTATACCCCCGATGGTGTGTAAAAATTTTAACCACCTACGCATAACAGAAACACCTCCAAGTGCCAGGCCAGATGCTAGGTTATACGCCGTCTATTGGCCATGGGATGACCCCAGCTCATCGCATCTCACATGCTCGCACAGGCGCCATCACTACGATGGCGCAGCGGGTATACTATGTCCCGTATTGCTCTCCCAAGCGTGCCAGCTCCCGATAAAAGCCCAGCATAGTGCCCTGCAGAATATCAACGGCACTGTCAACCGTGTCTATTCGACCCACCACCTGCCCTGACAGTGGAATTGCGGCTTCCATATCACCATCGAAGTACAGTGCCTGCACCCCGGCAAAATGTTCCAAGACGTTAAAAGCGCCCAAGGGCAACAGCTCGGCGGTACGCTGCGTACGTAAGGCACGCAAAGCGGGACGGGATTCTTGATTGAGGAATACCGTGTCGGTCTCCTTAGCCGCGACTACCGATTGCTTCCAGTTGTCGTGAACTGGGGATTCAACACAGCTGAGCATGCGTGTGCCCATTTGAATGCCCTCGGCCCCCATCGCAAATGCCCCCGCCATCGACAATCCATCACACATTCCGCCGGCAGCAATAATGGGTACATCCGTGCGGGAGCGTATCAGCGGCAGCAACACCATGCTCGATACCGGCGTCGGATTTTTAAAGCCACCCCCTTCACCGCCCTCCACCACCAAACCATCGACGCCGCAATCGAGCGCTTTCAGTGCCATATCAAGGGTTGGCACTACATGAAAAACGTTGATTCCCGCCGCTTGAAAAATCGACGTGCAAACAGCGGGACTGCCCGAGGAGGTGGTAACAAAACCGAGGCCTTGCTCGACAACAAAATCGATAATGCTCGAATCCTTTACATGAGCAAGCGAGACGTTCATGCCAAAAGGCTTATCGGTCATGTCGCGAAGTTTTTTAACTTCTTCGCGAATAATCTCAAACTCACCGGAGGCGGTTTCAATGATACCCAGGCCCCCGGCATTACTGACCGCGGCCACCAACTGAGCCCGTGCAATCCAGCCCATGGGTGCCTGTACGATAGGGTAATCGGTGCCCGTCAACGCTGTCACACGATTTGTCACTGATTTTGCGGTCATATTTCTCTCTCAACTGTTGGCAATAGCAGAATTCCTAGCCCGGTAGCAGAGCATTCATCACTCATCTATTGTATAAAAGATCAATGCGGGGTGATCCACTCGTGCTACACACGCGAATCATTCGCATATTATTACTCAAGTTGGAGATATTCACGTGACTCGATGGTTATTTACCGCGCTGTTTTGGCTATCAAGTCAGGCTGCCAACGCTCAACTCCCTTTTCAAAGCACCGTCATCGCCGATTTTCACGAGCCCTGGGCTCTGGCGGTCCTACCCGATACCAGTTTACTCGTTACCGAAAAAAAAGGCGCGCTGCAATGGCTCTCAGCCTCGGGCGAGCGGCTTGGTGAAATTTCTGGCCTACCTGATGTGGATTACGGGGGTCAAGGTGGCTTAGGTGATGTGGTACTCCACCCCGATTTCAGTAACAACCAACTCATCTACATCAGTTATGTTGAGGCGAGCACCGCGAATACCCGGGGTGCCGCGGTCGCTCGAGGCAAATTGTCTCTGCAGGGTCGCCGCCCCTACTTAGATGAAGTCGATGTCATCTGGCGACAATATCCCAAGGTGCTTGGCCGCGGCCATTTTGGCCACCGCTTAGCGTTTGATGATGCGGGTTTTTTATGGATTTCGTCAGGCGACCGTCAAAAGTTTACGCCGGCTCAACACATGCAAAGCACTATGGGCAAACTAATCCGATTGCATGATGACGGCTCAATTCCCGCTGATAACCCCTTCGTTAATTATCGCAAAGAGAACCCACTGGTAGATCGGGAATCGATCTTCCAGCAGATTTGGTCCTTGGGGCATCGAAACCCGCTGGGAATGGCTCACGATTCAAATGGCCAACTGTGGGTCGTGGAAATGGGTCCTGCAGGGGGTGATGAACTAAATCTCATTAAACGCGGAGCCAATTACGGCTATCCTTTGGCATCGAACGGCAATCATTATGACGGCCGCCCGATCCCGGAGCATAGCACCCGTCCTGATTTGCAAGCACCCGCCGCATCCTGGACACCGGTGATATCCCCCGCTGATTTAGTGTTCTATCAGGGTGATCTGTTTGCCGACTGGCGCGGCGATGCGCTGATTGCCGGACTGTCCGCTGAAGGCATTGTACGCGTTCGTATTGACGGTGAACAAGCCGTGGAGGTGGCACGCTACCCGCTGAATGCCCGTATCCGCGGACTGGCTGAAGCCGCCGATGGTAGTCTGTGGGTACTAGAAGATGAACGCCGAGGCAGCCCGGGTCGGCTGCTCAAGCTCAAACCCCGGGAGTAAGCGTAGGGCAGTGGCACGAGACCGGCATGTCACTGGTTTTATTGCGGGCCCGTTGCCCCCTACCCCGCCAACATGCTTCGGGCGGCCCCATAGGCACTTGGCGTCAGAGCTGCGCTTCGTCAATCCAACCCCGAATATCCCTCGCGGTCGCCCGAGCAATATCCGGCAACACCGCAGCAAATAGCTCGTTAGCATGGACCGTGCCCATGACCTGTCGGCATTGCGTTTTGACACCGGCCTCGTTGCACAGCCGGTAAAAGGCAATGCCTTCGTCGCGCAAAGGATCACATTCATTGACGCTAATCATGGTCGGCGGAAATCCTTTCACATCATCGAGGCTAGCAAAACCAGGCCACGCCATGGAATCTCTGGATTCGTAGGCGTCAATACCGTACGCCATGGTAGCGTGGTTATTGGCAATACTGATCAATACGCCCTCATTCTCGCTGCTTGACGGATGCTCTGCGGAAGGCCAGTCACCTAAAATATAAGGACACAGTGCATACAGCGCCAACTGTCGGTGCCCCTCACCTAGAGTGTTTAAACGCATCGTCGTGGCGATCGCCAAATTACCCCCACCGCTCTCTCCAGCAATTAACAGCTGTTGCGGATCGATACTGAGCGCGTCGGCGTTATTGTGTGTCCATAAAAACCCCGAGACGCAATCGTTCAGCCCGGCCGGATACGGGGCCACTTCGGAGACCGACGAGGGTCGAAGTGAATTCCTGAAATCCACCATAACAATGCACAAACCCTGGTGCGCCAGCATCTTGCCCCAGGCCCTGTAGTTTGGAGAAAAACACGAAAGCATCATCATGGCGCCACCGTGAATGTAGTACACGCAGGGTAAGATCTCGTCATTGTCTGGGCGGATGATTTGCAAGTGAATAGTATTCCCGTCGGGCGAGGACGTGATCTCTTGCCGGTCAATGCGGAGCCCTGTTGAAGGCGTTACCAGCTCGTTGTCAAGCGGCTCAAGCATGGCTTCCATCGCCGCCTCAGCGGCAAGCGCTTCAGAGGTACTCGCCACAGCAAGGGCTTCCTCCCGAGAGCTAACATCCTTTGCTTGTGTTAGCAGTGGTTCCTCGATCGCGCTTAAAAACGCGCGATTACGACGGTCTAACCGATAGTCGCTGCCTGGGTCATAGGTCATAATTTATTCCATTCATACTGGTCATTAAAGGGCCATAACGCCTTCTAGTCGCCGAGAGGCTTACAGCGGGATCTACACCCCGTTGAGTGTATCAGGGAAATATTCTCGCAAGGTGATAACATTCCAGCACGCTTGGACTTGGATGCCCCCATGGATTGTCTCTATCCCGCCATTGAACCCTACCGCACTGACTGGCTGGAGGTCGGCGATGGCCATGAGCTGTACTTTGAGGAGTCGGGAAACCCACAGGGCAAGCCCTGTCTATTTGTCCACGGGGGTCCAGGGGGTGGCGCTACGCCTCAAGCCCGACAATTTTTCAATCCAGAGCGATACCGCATTATCGTTTTTGATCAGCGAGGCTGTGGTCGCTCCCTGCCCCATGCCTCATTAGAAGCCAACACCACGTGGCACTTGGTGGCGGATATGGAATTATTGCGCGAAGCGCTGGCGATTGAGCACTGGTTAGTCTTTGGCGGTTCTTGGGGCAGCACCCTGAGTCTAGCCTACGCCCAGACCCATCCAACGCGTGTCAATGCCCTAGTGCTGCGAGGCATCTTCTTGCTCCGACCAAAAGAAATACAATGGCTTTATCAGCACGGTGCTAGTGAACTCTACCCCGATGCTTGGGAGCACTATGTGACACCTATCCCTGAACCCGAACGCCATGATCTGGTCAATGCTTTCCATCGCCGATTGATTAGTGATGATGCTGCTACCCGCCTAGCGGCAGCGCGGGCGTGGTCAGTATGGGAAGCGTCTACCAGCTTTCTTATTCAAAACAGCGACTTTATGACCGCACTTGATGCACCCGATGCAGCCCTGGCCATGGCGCGCATAGAGTGTCATTACTTTGTCAACAATGGCTTCTTTGCCCTACCCAATCAGCTGCTTGACAATATTGATCGCATTCGGCACGTACCCTCCGTGATTGTTCAAGGACGTTACGATGTCGTCTGTCCCCCCATTACTGCTTGGGAGCTACACCGTGCCTGGCCCGAAGCGGATTTTCAGCTGATCGCCAATGCCGGACACTCAGCCCTGGACAGTGCGAATACGCGCGCCCTAATCGCCGCGACCGATCGCTTTGCAGACTAAGCACCGGGCCGCAACACCCTTTATCTGACAGCAGGCCGCTTTGTATGCCGACATCAGCCTCCCCCTATCACTACGAACCTGAGGTATTGGCGACGATTTTCCGTAGCGTCAAAACGATCGCTGTTGTCGGCGCGAGTGAGCAGGCCCATAAAGCCAGTTTTAGCGTCATCATGCATTTGCAAGCCTATGGCTATGAGGTATTTGCCGTGAACCCGCGCACATCTGCCACGGATATTGCCGGGGCCACAGTGTTTCCCTCCCTCGGGGCTATTGAGGGTCGCGTCGACATGGTCGATGTGTTCAGACCCAGCGGCGAGCTGCTCGGCGTGGCCCAGCAGGCGATTGCCATTGGTGCCAAGGTGCTCTGGGCGCAGCTAGCTATTTACGATGATGCTGCGGCAGAGCTCGCGGAACGGGCCGGGTTGACGGTGGTCATGGATCGCTGCCCAAAAATAGAATTGCCCAAACTGGCGCTATAGGCGGTAAACTACATCGACCTTAGTAATCTGTAGCGGTCACATCATGGGCACTGAAACCACCGGCGGTCTTTGACAACCAATGAAGTAGGATCAGCAGACTATGATGTTAGATAATCTGGTAACGAGGCATGATGACGGGCAGATCGCCCATTTAACCCTCAACGCGCCGGCGACAACCAACGCCTTGTCGGAGGCAATGATGTCAGCGCTGTGTGAGCGCCTCAAGGCTATTAGCAGTGATACGTCCGTCCGGGTGGTCATCGTATCTGGCGCAGGTGCCCACTTTTGCGCAGGTCATAATCTCAAGGAAATGACTGAACATCGTACCGATGCGGATGGTGGACGCCAGTATTTTAAAGACTTATTTGATCGTTGCTCCGAAATGATGCTGTCTATCACCCGTCTACCACAGCCCGTCATCGCCCAAGTACAGGGCATTGCAACGGCGGCAGGCTGTCAATTGGTCGCCACCTGTGACCTTGCCATTGCTGCCACAGATGCCACCTTTGCCACTTCAGGAATCAATATTGGCCTATTTTGCGCGACGCCCATGGTAGCTCTGAGTCGGAACGTCAGCCAAAAACAAGCGTTAGAGATGCTATTGACCGGTGAGGTTATATCAGCGGACAAGGCGCTGGACATAGGTCTCATCAATAGGCACGTAGCACTAGAGTCGCTCAGTGCGGCGACGATGGAACTGGCAGAAACACTCGCCAGCAAATCGCCCGTTGCTCTTAGACTGGGGAAAAAAGCCTTCTATGATCAGGCTACCCTCACCTTGGAGCAAGCCTATGCTCAGACTGCGCAAGTGATGGCCGATAATATGATGGCCGGCGATACCAAAGCAGGTATCGATGCATTTATCACTAAACAGCCGATGCCGGACTGGCACGGAGAATAGCTAACAGACACCCTGCTAGCATCGACATACCCGAGGACGTTACATGCACGATATTCGTTGTCCACACTGTGACAAAGCCTTCAAAGTGGACGAGACAGGCTATGCGGATATCGTAAAACAAGTGCGTGATCACGAATTTGACTCGCAACTTGAGGAGCGTCTGCGCCTTGCAGAGCGCGAAAAGCAGGATGCCATTGAACTCGTAAAAAGCCAGACTCTACGTCAGGCGCAGACTGACAGCGCCGCAAAAGACGCACAAGTACAGGCGCTTCAGGCAGAAATTGCAGCCGCTGCGCTTGAACAACAATTGGCTGTATCGCAAGCGGTCAACGCGGTCGAAAAGAAATACGACGCAGTGAGTAACCAGCTACAGAGCGCGGCGCTAGAGAAAAAGCTGTCCGAACAAGCCCTCAAAGATAAATATGAGACGCAAATCAAAGATCGGGATGATGCCATTGATCGCTTGAAAGATTTGAAGGCGCGCTTATCCACAAAAATGCTCGGCGAGACCCTCGAGCAACATTGCGAAACGGCCTTCAACCAAATACGCGCTACTGCTTTCCCAAAGGCCTATTTCGAGAAAGACAACGACGCTCAGTCTGGCAGCAAAGGGGATTTTATTTTTCGTGACTTCGACGACAACAAGACAGAGATCGTCTCCATCATGTTTGAAATGAAGAACGAAGCCGACACCACGGCGACAAAGAAGCGCAATGAGGATTTCTTGAAAGAGCTAGACAAAGACCGGACCGCGAAAGCATGCGAATACGCCATACTCATCTCCCTGCTGGAGACTGACAGCGAGCTGTATAATGGCGGCATCGTTGACGTATCCCATCGCTATCCAAAGATGTACGTGGTCAGGCCGCAGTTTTTTATACCGATTATCACGCTACTGCGTAATGCGTCGCTGAATGCACTCACCTATAAATCCGAACTAGCACTCGTTAGAGCACAAACGGTCGACGTGACAAATTTTGAAAATGATTTGGAAAGCTTCAAGAGTGCCTTTGCGAAAAACTATGACCTAGCGTCGAGAAAATTCCAAACGGCCATCGATGAAATCGACAAGTCCATCGATCATCTGCAGAAAACTAAAGATGCCCTGCTAGGGACTGACCGGAACCTTCGCCTTGCTAACAATAAGGCACAAGAAGTCACGATCAAAAAGTTGACCCGCAACAATGCGACGATGAGCGAAAAATTCAAGGATTCGAAGCCCTAGCGCTTGCGCTGCCCGGTCAAATAAACGCTACGCTCGAGCGTTGAGACTGGCTCCCTCTGCAAAATCCCGGTCAATAGCTAACGATAAACGCTGCATGAGAATCTCTCTAGAACGGGTTTTGGTGGCTCCGTGGGAGGGCATGTGGAGCTTGGCAAGGTGAGAGGCCACGTCAGCAATTCGCTCTGACAATGCCGTTGGCGCTACGACTTCATCCAAGAACCCTGCACCAATGGCTTCATCGGGGCTGTAGAGACGCGCCAACCCGAGGGCCTGATCTCTGTGGCTGGGAGTCAGTCGTGCCCGACACAACTCGACCCCGAACCAAGGCATGGTCATGCCTATCGCCACTTCATTCAAACCCAGCTTAAACGCGCCCTGAACGCCAATTCGATGGTCGGCAGATAGACACAGTAGGCCACCCAATGCCAAGGCATGCCCTGACACACCTAAAATGACCGGACCGTCAAAGCCTAACAATCGTATGATCAAATCTGCACCTTCGCGCAGGAGTCGTGTTGACTCTGCGTCAAAGCGCTGCATAACGCTAAGATCGAAGCCGGCGCTAAACTTTCCTTCTCGCCCCACCAGGGCGATAACGCCACCACGCTGTGCCGCCGTGTCTAGCGCACTATGTAATGCCTCAATCAGAGCGAAGCCCAGCGCATTAGCTTTACCGTCATCCATATGAATTTCTGTGTAGTCTTCTCGCTCAGTCACGGTCAGGTGTGACATAACTCGTCCTCCAAAAAATCGATATCCGCCTTAACACCGCGCATGACACAGGCAGGCAGCGGTGGGGGCGTATGCCACAGTCTCAAATAGTGACGCAAATTTTCCCAAAGTGCGTTTGTGACTCCATATGCCGAAATGCGTCGGCTAAGTTGATCAGCGGGTATTCCGAGTCAATAACGGGCTTCAATCCCTGTGCTTCAACGCAGCGGTTCATTGCCAGCTGATCACTCTGACTGCCCACCGTAATACCACTAATCCGACCATTTTTTGTCATTAAAGCGGCCGTGGGAACCTCACCGGAAACCCCGGTCAAGACGCCAATTAAGCTAATACAGCCATCCACTGCCAGCGCATTGATGGACTGGGGAAGATTGCCCGGCCCCCCTACTTCGATGACCAGATCTATCCCACGTCCGCCGGTTAACTCAAAAGCCGTCTTTCCCCAGTCAGGATTTTCCCGATAGTTTATCAAGTGCTCAGCGCCCAGAGCACCCAGTCGATCCAACTTATCGTCACTGGACGATGTGGCTACAACCCGATAGCCCATCAATCGAGCAAATTGCAGCGCAAAAACAGAGACCCCACCGCTTCCCTGTACCAAAACCCAGTCGCCGGCCTTCAACTGCGAATCAACCACCAAGGCCCGCCAGGCGGTCAGGCCTGCGCATCCCAAGGTCGCAGCCTCAGCGAAACTAAGGGATCGAGGTATACCACTGAAGGCAGAAGCCGGCATGGTCACCGTTTGCGCAGCAAAGCCATCGACATGATCACCGGGCACACCCTGTAGCGCTGCGCTGCTGGCACGGCCCGACACCCATGCGGGAAAGAAATAGCTCATTACGTGATCACCGACCGCAAAGGCGCTAACGCCCTCACCCACCGCAGCCACAACGCCCGATCCATCAGATAGCGGAATACGTCCATCAGTCGTCGGGATCATGCCTGTGACCACCGCGTAATCATGAAAGTTTAACGAGCTCGCCTTGAGCGCGACCTGAATCTCTCCAACTCCTGGCGCTCGCGCTGACCTATCAGCAATCGATAATTTCTCTAGCCCCCCAGGGGCCTGTACGTGAACGGCGTGCATAACTGACTTCCTTAAAGGCTAAAAAAGAGCCGCTACGATACTACACCCTGACGACAGCGGCGACTGGCGCAATCATCTACCACCCATGGAGAGCGCAACGCGACCGATTTAACACTAAAACAACCAAAACGGCGCAACTATTAGGCATTTCGGTTGATCCGGACCCCCTGACTAACCGTAATGTGGAAAACACAGTTACGACCGCCCTGAGCCGTTGCTGGCAGGGGTGATTACGGGTGAACCTACTAGCTTCTACCACCCTATGGCGCACTGCTATAACGGACGTTCCGTTACAGGGGGTGCCTGCTACCGAAGCGGCTGGCCGCTTCTTATGGAGATCTCAATGAACGTTGGTGTCAAAGGTGAACACATCCGCTCCCAGTCGGGAGAGGACGACGTTCGTCGATCTATCATTGATGCACCCCAGACCTATTTTTCCGGCTTGGGTGAGACATGTATTCACTGGTTTGACGCCGCTTCTGGACAATGGCTTACGTTTAACACAGCACACGCGGGCTGGCATGGCTTCTGTCATCAGACTGGCGAAGCAGTAGTCCGAGAGGATCTTAACAACAATTATCAGCCGTGGTCTGAGGTACTCGATGCCTCGCGCTCCCCCTATATTCGTTGGTTTGTCGACGCACAAACTAACAGCTGCTTTAATTTGCTAGATCGGCATGTTCTATCTGGCCACGGCAACAATAAAGCCCTCATATTCGAGGGTGATCGTTGGGATCCCGCAAAAAATAATGGCCGTGGCGGTCCGGTTGTCGAGCAAACATTTAGCTATCGAGAATTGCTGCTAGAAGTGGTTCTCCGAGCTCGAATGTTAAAGGATTTGGGGTTAGTCAAAGGCGATCGTATTGCCCTCAATATGCCCAATATTGCTGAGCAAATCTTTTATATCCTCGCCGCACAACGGCTAGGGGTCATATATACCCCGGTGTTTGGCGGCTTCTCGGCTAAAACCCTGTCTGACCGATTGCATGATGCGGGCGCTCGCATGGTAATTACCGCGGACGGAGGCTATCGCAATGCCGAAATGGTGCCTTTCAAGAGCCAATATACCGATCCTGCTCTGGATAATTACATACCAGCCGACAAAGGCATTAAAGCCCTAGCTGCAGTGCTGGCCAGTAACGATGAGCTCACCGATGCATCATCGATCACCGAACAAATCCGCGCTGCCCTCCATGGTGAGATCACCGTCGAACGCGCTGATGTTATGCGCGAGCTCGGCATTTGTCTCAGTCAGCGAGCGCACTTGCCCGCGGACATAGCCGCCAAACTGCGAACCGATGTCGCTATAGCGCTTGCCAACGTCCGACATAACATAGAAAAGGTCATCGTTGTCAGATATACCGGCCAGGAAGTGGTGAGTTATGAGCGGGATATCGACGCTACCGAGTGTCTCAACAACACGCGAAACGCGTGCTTGACTGACATCGGCATAGCGAGTTTCGACACGCTCGATGAGGACTCAGATCAGCATTTTTGGTCTGTTGTAAACAGCATTCAAGGTGCCGAAGCGCTGGAAGCTAACTGGCCACTGTTTATTATTTACACCTCTGGCTCCACTGGCAAACCAAAAGGTGTGGTGCATACGCACGGCGGGTGGCTCGCCGGCGTCACACATTCTATGGGCGCAGTATTCAACGCCACATCCGATGACACCCTCTACGTGATAGGGGATCCAGGCTGGATCACGGGTCAGTCGTACTTAATCGCCGCGCCGCTCGCCGTTGGCATGACGACGGTAGTCTGCGAGGGGTCACCCCTGTTTCCGAATGCCGGGCGCTTTGCTTCCACCATAGAGCGACACCAGGTGACGCTTTTCAAGGCGGGCTCCACATTCCTGAAGGCGGTAATGACCGACCCAGCGAGTACCAACGAAATGGCAGCGCATGATATGTCGTCCTTGCGAACCGCAACATTTTGCGCGGAACCGGTATCACCCGCCGTACAACAATTCGCCATGAATAATATTTGTGCTCGGTATATTAATTCTTATTGGGCCACCGAACATGGCGGCATCGTGTTCTCTTGTCCGGAAGGAGACTATAAGGATCTACGAGCCGATGCGAAAACATGGGCATTGCCCTGGATTCAGGCACAGGTGCGCGTAGCAGAAGACATGGGCAGCGATGGGCACGTTCAGCGCCATCGCGAAGCTGAAGTCGGCGAGAAAGGCGAGCTCGTGATTACTGCACCCTATCCTTACCTTGCCCATACCCTGTGGGGCGATAATGATCGATTTGGACAACCCGATTGGTGTGGAGATATTGCCCGCTTTACCGAAACGTATTTTAGTCGATGGGATAGTGGCTACAGCTATACTCAAGGCGACTATGCCAGACGCCACGACGATGGTGGCTTTACCCTCCATGGTCGCTCTGATGATGTCATCAATGTCTCGGGACACCGAGTCGGCACCGAAGAAATAGAAGGTGCCATCCTCAGAGACAAAACGCTGAGGGAAGATTCCCCGGTAGGCAATGTTGTCGTGGTCGGTGCACCCCACGATGAAAAAGGCGAGACCCCAATTGCCTTTCTCATCGCTGCACCGGGCCGTAAATTATCTGACGAGGACTTTGCCCGCCTGCAAGGCTTGGTTCGATCCGAAAAAGGCTCAACCGCAGTGCCTTCTGACTTCTTAGTGGTTCCAGCCTTCCCTGAAACTCGATCGGGAAAATATATGCGCCGTACCCTACGCGCGCTGTTGTTGGGTACACCGTTAGGCGATCTTTCGACACTAAGAAATCCCGAGGTCGTCGACTTTATTAGAGAAGCGATAAGTCAGTGGCGTGATCACGGTGCGCTGGCTCAAGCGAAGAAAATCATTCAAACCTGGCGTTATATACGCCTAGAAACGCATCCTTTGACCGCTGATAAGCACGTCGGCTTGCTGTTCATTTCAAATCCCCCAGTGAATGCCCTCAATGAGCGAGCACTCGATGAATTACACACGGTCGTTCAGCAAATTCGCCAGCAAGCTACCCTCGATGCGCTGATTATTACCGGCAACCGCAGCACCTTTGTGGCGGGTGCCGATGTGAAAGAATTATTAAAGATTGGCGAAGTCGGCGATATGGAATCTGCATTGACCCTTCCCCATGCAGCGCACGCCGCCTTTGATGCTATTGAGCAGCTGCCGATCCCGGTCGTCGCAGCCGTTAACGGCCCTGCGTTGGGCGGGGGTAACGAGCTATTACTGTCATGCGGCTATGCTATCGGTGCGGAACACGCAACGTTTGGACAACCCGAAATTAACCTGCATTTAATGCCTGGCTACGGTGGTACCCAGCGGCTGTTGAGAAAGCTCTACGCCGCTCGCGGGGAAAGCGGTGCACTCGACGCTATAGCGTTGATGTTACGAGGTCGCCCAATTGATTCAGAGACGGCCTTAGCCATGGGACTTATCGAAGAGCGGCTCCCTGCTGAATCCGAATCAACCATCGAGCGAGCAATCCAACGATTGCGGGATTACTTCGCCGGGTCAGGCCCGCTGCTTCCGATACAGAGCGCGCGCGCAGCCGAACTGGTCGAGCGTAACCAACCATTGGATATTATCCCAGCCATCGACGGTTCCGCAGCCATTCAGACGCTGTTGAAACAACTGGCTATCGGTGGCCGGCAGTCGACGGCCGAAAGAATTCTCACGGCGGTCACAGTCGGTCTTCGGGAAGGCAGTGACGCAGGTTTTCATGAGGAAGCACGGCTATTTGCCGAGGCCATGTGTGATCCCTCATCAGGTCCCCATGGCATCACTGCCTTCTTAGAGAAGCGCAGCGCTGCCTTGCCTGCAAACGTCACCGACGTCCCTGCCTACCCCAGCGAGCAGTTGCAAGACACACTCATTGAACAAGGCCGTCTGCTGCCGATGGGCGCCAGCTTCTTCCCCGGGGTAACCGTCATCCCCGACTATCAGTACGGTTTGGGCGTAGCGCGTTCACAGATCGATGGTGCACCGGAACATGGACAGCCCATTGATGCTGAACGCCAGTTAGTCTTTAAGACGCCCAAACCATTGGCCACGGAAGCCCTAGTTTATGTGTTGGCATCAGAGGTCAACTTCAATGATATTTGGGCCATTACCGGCATTCCAGTATCGCCCTTCGACGCGAGAGAAGCCGATGTCCAAGTTACAGGTTCCGGCGGAGTCGGCATTGTCGTCCAGCTAGGCGCCGAGCTGACGACTCAAGGGCGGCTCAATGTCGGCGACTTGGTGACTATTTACGCCGGTCAGAGTGATTTGCAGTCCCCCGACCAAGGACTGGACCCCATGGCTGCGGACTTCAGAATTCAGGGCTATGAGCGCAACGATGGCAGCCACGCCCAGTTTTTGACCGTACAGGGTCCCCAGCTGCACCCCAAACTCGGTTCTCTCGCCCTTGAGGAAGCGGGATCTTATGGACTCACAATGGGAACGATTCAACGCTGTTTGTTTACTACCTTGGATATTGAGCCCGCAAAGCGACTCTTTGTAGAGGGCGCCGCTACCGGTACGGGCTATGACTGCCTTCGCAGTGCTAGCGCTAGTGGCCTGGAGTGCTTAGGTATGGTCTCCAGTAATGAAAGAGTAACTCGGGTCGAGACTGCTGGAGGCCAAGCGATTAATCGCAAAGACGAACGCTGGCGAAACATATTTACCGCCGTCCCCGAGGATCCAAGCCAATGGCAAGCATGGGAAGATGCTGGACAGGTCTTTGTGGATGAAGCGGTTAGCAAACTATCAGGCCATATTCACTATGCCGTATCCCATGCCGGCGAGACCGCCTTCCCCAGAACGTTCCAATTACTGGGCGAGGGCGGAACGCTGGCTTTTTATGGCGCCTCGTCCGGCTACCGATTTACCTTTATGGGCAAATCCGGCACCTCAACACCCGCGGCGATGTTCCGCAAAGCCGGTTTGCGGGCGGGCAAGACGCTCTTGGTCGTGTACGGTCCGGGGGTAGCTGACGACGGTATTGTCGATACAATCGCCATTGAAGCGGTTGAGGTGGCCTGTAAGATGGGCTGCCAAGTAGCCGTGTTGGTTGACACAGTGTCTCAACGCGAGTTTGTCAATTCCCTCGGCTTCGGGCCACGCTTGCGAGGTGTGGTAAGCATAGAAGAGCTGGCAAAACGGCTCGGTGATGACTTCGTGCCGCCAGGGCCCTTCCCCGTCTTACCCGACCCCCATACAGAACCCAGTGCCTTCAAGGAAGCTATACGAGAATTCTCGGATAAAACGTTAAAGCCGATTGGTTCTGCGATTGCACCAGCGCTCCGTAATACGCTAGATAAGCGAGGTTTGCCTGATGTCGTCTTTGAGCGACCCGGCCGTGATGGACTGGGACTTGCGTCGGCGTTGGTCAAACCCAACACCGGGCGGATCGTTTACTCGGAGGACTTACAGGGACAGCGATTGAGCTTCTATGCCCCGCAAGTGTGGACACGGCAACGTAGAATACTGATGCCCAGTGCAGAAATTCGTGGCACTCACCTCAATACATCCCGAGAGTTCGCCGAAATGCAGGAGCAAATTGCATCTGGCTTACTCAGTGTTCTTCCGCCGGTGGCGGTCACCATGGATGAGCTACCCCAAGCACACCAGGCTATGTGGGAGAACCAGCATGAGGGAGCGAACTATGTCGCACTTCATGCCCTGCCGCGCGCGGGATTAAAAACCAAAGAAGAGCTCTATCGAGCCTGGGCAATACGAGACGCCGAACAACGCGGCGAAGAGATGACACAGGTTGAGACTGGATCTGCAGGAGCGCTACAATGAATGACATCGTAAACACCGACAGCGATTTGACCCAGCGGACAGTCAATGGCCGGCGACTCGAAAACAAGAACATCATACTGACCGGTGCTGCCGGATCCATCGGACAATTCGTCACCCGGCAACTATTGAGCGAGGGAGCCCGGCTACTAATGACCGGGCGCGATATTGACAAACTACGTGCATTTGTCGAGTTGTTATGTGACGAGGGGTTCAGCAAAGATAGACTCTTTATCGTTGCCGGCGACAGCGCTGATCCTGACGTTTGCCGGCGCATCGTTGCACAAGCTGTCAATGACTTGGGCAGCATTGATGTTTTAGTCAATAACGCTGGTGCCGCCGGCCCTAAATTTACGCTTCGAGATATTCCGTTTACTGAGGCCGAAATGCGCGCGGTAAATTCGGACCAAACGATGTTTGACTCAGCAATGAATCTCTTAGGTGCTCCCTGGAATATGGTCCGCGCCGCCACACCTTTCTTTTCTCACGGCGCCTCAATTATCAATATTTCAACCATCTTTTCTCGCACCCATTACTATGGTCGTATTCCCTACGTCGTACCAAAGTCAGGTCTCAACGCACTGTCAAAGGGACTGGCTTTGGAGCTAGGGGAGGAGCGCGGCATCAGGGTTAACACGGTCTTCCCCGGGCCTATTGAATCGGAGCGTATCGATACGGTTTTCGCACGCATGGACGAACTACAAGGGTTAGATGCGGGCAGTACTGGCAAAGAATTCCGAGACTTAATGATCACCACTCGCGACGGGGGCAAGGGGCTCGAGTATCGCTATCCTACCCCCACAGATGTGGCGTCGACGATTACTTGGCTGGCTTCAGAGGAATCAGCGGCATTATCGGGGCACCACATTGAGGTAACCAACGGCATGCAAGTGCCCGCTCAAAGTCGCTCGCAGCTGGTGTCATGGCCCGACAAGCGATTGGAAGATTTGACCGGCAATGTTGTGCTGGTCTTAGGTGGCTCTGACTATAAAGAGGCAGTGACCTTTGCCGAGCGACATACTGAAAGTGGCGCACAGGTAGTACTGGCTTTCCGGCACCTCGAAGCCGTTGGCAATGCTCGAGGAATCCTGCAAGCCGAGGAGCTTAATAGCGTTCAATTGACGCACCTAGATCCATTACGTAGAGAGTCAGTCGATCGAACAATGCGTTTCATTGATGACCACTTTGGTCGTATTGATGGCGTGGTAGTCATGCCCCAAAAGCAGAATGGCCAGTATGGCTATTCTTTGTGCAGCGCCTCCGATGAAGATGTAGAAAATTTTGTCCTGGATGAAGTGGTGGCGCCGGTCGCGTTTGCGTCGTACTTAGGCACCAATTTAATGAAATGGTTTGGTAACGGTGCGCCTCCAGCCATCACCTATGTCACCAATCCAACCGATGGTCACGGCAACTTGCTCAACGAAGTCATACGCGCCTCCAACGAAGCGCTCATTCGTGCCTGGCGACATGAGGACGAGACCCTCACCGCCGCCAAGGAGTTGCCTTGGAGCGTACAGCCTAACCAGTTGGTGCGCTATGACACTGACGATGAAGACGCCCTTCCCTTTGCTGCCGATTGGGCGGCGACATTAACTAATCGGGTAAGGCAAATGGATCCCATCAATCTATGGATCCCCAAAAATATACAGCGGGCGACAGGTAAGCGAGCGATGCCCTCGTCTTTAATGCGCGTTCTTCCCGGTCTTCATAAAGGGAAAACAGCCGTTATCACGGGTGGAAGTCTCGGCATTGGTCTCCAACTGGGCCGCTTCTTTGCTATTGCTGGCGCGCGAATCTTATTGAGTGCTCGCAGTGAAGCAAAGCTCATAGAGGCGAGGGAGGAGATTATTGAAGAGCTTCGCAGTATCGGCTACCCAAGTCCGGAATCGAGAGTACATATCCTCGCAGATATTGATGTAGGTAACCCGGCGGCATTAAATACGCTTTACCAACGCGCCACCGATCTATTTCCCAAAGTCGACTTCTTAATCAACAATGCGGGTATTTCAGGCGCCGAAGAAATGGTCGTCGATATGTCCTTGGAAGATTGGGACCGGACCATGGAAGCGAATCTGATCTCCAACTACTCACTGATTCGACAATTTGGCCCCATGATGAAGAATCAAGGAAAGGGATCCATCTTAAATGTATCTAGCTACTTTGGCGGTGAAAAATATGTTGCGGTTGCCTATCCCAACAGAGCTGACTACGCCGTCTCCAAGGCCGGCCAACGCGTGTTGGCAGAAATACTGTCTCGACACTTGGGACCCGAAATACAGATCAATGCCCTCGCACCCGGTCCCGTCGATGGTGCACGTCTGCGAGGACTGGGAGATGCGCCAGGATTGTTCGATCGTCGAGGGCGGCTAGTACTGGAGAACAAGCGTCTCAACCAAGTGCATGCGGCGATTATTGCCGCATTACAAGAAGGGCATCCTCTAGCAGAGATTAAAAATTTGGCGGCGAATGCCTTGCACGTGCTTCCCACTCGAAATCTGCCACGTGCGCTGACGCGACTATACGCGCAGGTAAAAGATACCGAGGGAACGGGTAGTGCTAGTCGTTGTCTGATGCATATGGGTATGGCGGTCAAATTGGTTGAACGACTCATTAATGCGGGATTATTTACTGAAGAGGACAAGGAGCAATTTTTAGCATCTTTTGTCGACGCCCCCTCCCCATTCTTTGACGAAGAAGCCTGTAAAAAATCTGCAAGCCAGATTGAGTCTGGAATTTTGAACCGACTTCATCTCCATAAAATGCCCACCGATGAACAAGTCGGGTTATCGACAATATTTCACCTAGCTGATGACATTGTCAGCGGCGAAACATTCCATCCCTCCGGCGGTTTAAAATTTGATCGCTCGGTGACCGAAGGGGAGCTGCTGCTCTCGCCGAGTGAGAAGGATTTAGCCAAGCTGCAAGGGAAACGTGTGGTTATGATTGGCGACTGCATGCAAAGTGAAATGCTCGAAGTCGCACACGGCTTCGCCAACAACGGTGTCGCCAAGCTGTGGATACTGACCCATACCGAAGAAGCGGCCTCCCACCTTTACCATGAAATTGAGCTGGGAGATTTCAGTGCTGACATTCGTTGTATCGAGGGAAATCTAGAAGCGGCGCTTGACGGACTCCTGCGTGACGAAGGGGGTTTTGATGTCGTTGTTAGCAGTCCGTTTAAACGGCTGCCACAAAACTCTCTGGCCGGCGGCCGTAATCAGAGCTGGGATAGAGTACTGTCAGACGAGCAATTTCGACAGCTCGTCCACGACCAGCTAACCCATCACTTCCGCTCAGCGCGAATCGCTGCACTCGTACCCAACTGTCAAATCGTCTTGCTAACGCCCGATACCTCACTCGCCTCCACGCGCGAGGAGTTTGCGCTCGCCCTGTTCGTCAAGAATGCCTTGCACGCATTCACCGTCACCTTAGGGGTCGAAGGTGAGCGATTACCGACGGTACCGGCAGTCAATCAGGTGCAGTTGACTCGACGTGCTCACACCGAAGAGCCGTCGAATGAACAGGAGCTCAATGAAGAGATGGAACGACTCGTCGCTGCCGTCATGCAATGTTCCGTGCCGGCGCCGTCGCCTAAAGAGAGTCGCTATCTGTCAAAGATCTTTCGAGGTAACGCGGTCACCGTATAAGCAGCACGACTCAATCTGCACCAGCAAAGCAGCTAGTCGTCCTTTGCTGGCGTCAACTCGACAATGCAGCGCTGCTTGTCTAGAAACTGCTGGACGTCGTTATCTAGAGCAAAATTGCTCCGATAATCATCCATATAGGCGCGCGCGTGATCGCGCAAGCGCTTACGTTGTAAGGCCCCGCAATAGCGCCTTACGTCATCTTCTGACTCCAGTATGAGTGGGGGTACAATCGACGCATCGCCGTTTTCATTTTTCGCTACCATTGTGAAGTAACTGGTGTTGGTATGACGCTCCGCGCCTGTGTGGATATTTTCAGCAAGGACCTTTATGCCAACGACCAAGGATTTGTTGCCCACATAGTTGACCGACGCCAGCAGCGACACCACCTCCCCCACCTCTACGGGACGCAAAAATTCCACTGCATCGACACTGACGGTGACACAATAGGTTCCAGCGTGTTTGCTAGCACACACGTAAGCGGCTTTATCCATCATTGACATCAAAGTACCGCCGTGCACTTTGCCACCAAAGTTTGTATACGCCGGAACCATTAACTCTATGATCTTTGTCAGTGAGTAAGAAACTGGATGGCCTTCCATGGACCCCCTCCTAAAAAAAGGGTACGTCGATAAGCTGCTGAGCAGCTACCACCGCGCGAGGCCCGGGAAATGTGTGCGCCTCAATGAGGGCAATGACGGTGAACACATTCGCTTCAGGACTGATAGCCACCGGGTTAGGCACCATGTAGTGTTTCGATTCTACCTCTCTTAACATGGGCAACCCTCCCGAGAGATTACCTCATAAGATCCAAGAGAATTGATCTATGAGTTGGTTAGGCATTGTTCCGAGGAGCAATACACCAATGATTAATATGACCGCCAGGGTCTTGGACATAAGCGTCATCGCCACAGCTCCCCCCCCGTCTAGCTCTGCGTGACCAGTGAAACTGTAGATTGTTCTGAGATAGTAAAATATTGAAATAGCACTGCCTAACACCAGCGCTACGAGCAGGCTCCACGCTTGCGCATCGACGCCAGCGGCAACAACATAAAACTTACCGATAAAGCCCGCCGTTAACGGTACCCCGGCCAGCGAGAGCAACGCGACAGTCAGTAGCGTCGCCACTAAGGGCTGACGCCAGAACAATCCCTGTAATTTTTCGCGGTGAGTCGAGTCGGGATATGCCCCTCGATCAGCCACCATGGTTAAAGCGACAAACGCAGCGAGTGTAGATACCGTATAGGCAATAAGGTACCAAACAGATGCCTCTCGGGCTAAGTCAGCCACTCCGGGGGCGGTAAAGATAATGACCGTAATCAGCAGGTAGCCCATATGAGCTACCGATGAATAGCCCAATAAACGCTTTACATTATCTTGTTTCAGGGCCAATAAATTACCCATTACCATCGATAAAATCGCTACAAACGTCAGGGCCACAAGCACCGCCTCATACTCTCCCAACCGCGCATCGGTATACCAACGCAGCAGCGAGGCAAAAATCGCCACCTTGGATACGGTCGCCAGAAAACCAGTAACTGGCGTCGGGGCGCCTTCATAAATATCGGGGGTCCACATATGAAATGGCACAAGAGAAAGCTTGAAGCCCACGCCAGCAAGAATCAAAATGGCGGCGCAAGAGATAAGGATGTTGTTGGCGCCAGCGACACCTGCGCCCATCTGTTGAAAGTCTAAGGTTCCCGTCGCAGCATAGATGAGTGCGACACCGAACAACAGTATGGCGGTCGACGCTGAGCTCAATACCAGGTACTTCAAGCCCGCCTCTACGGAAACAGCTTGGCGCTGGGGATACGCTATTAGCGTATACACCGAAACACCTAAAATCTCTAAACCCAATATGAAGGCGGCGGCGTGCTGGGCATGGACCAAAACCATTGCTCCAAAGGTCGCCAACAAAATTAATAACGTGTACTCGCCCGATTCAGCACCTTCAAATCGCAACCACTGATCAGAAGCCATTAGAGTTACCAGCGCAGCCAGCAAAATCAGTAGACTAAACAATCGGGCAAAGTTGTCGACAATTAGCAACGGCGTCGCATCAAGCGTCGTCGTTGGTGACAACCCGGCAACGGCTGCCAGAGATAGCACGATCACGGCTATGCCGACATAAAAGGTGGCCACATGGTGCCTACGTATGGCTATCTGTAGCATAAGAACGACAATGCCAGCACCCATAATGATAAGCGGGAGCAGAGCTTTAAAAATCATTACATTCATTAATTCAGCTCCCGGCCATAGTCGACAGTGCGGTTAGCGTTGGGGTCACAAGGTCCAACACAGGCTGGGGGTAAATACCCAGCGCCAGCAGACCGAACGCCAGCACGCCCAGTACGAGCATGTCCATTGTGCTGAAATCACGCAGCGTTGTGTGCTCGTCGGCCAGAGGTCCATGGAAAGCGCGTTGCAATAACGACAAACTGTATACCGCGCCAGTGACCAGAGCTACCGCTGCCAGCGCACTCATTAACGGCCACGCTTGAAACAAGCCAGCCAGTATCAAAAATTCAGCCATGAAATTGCCCAACCCGGGCATTCCAACAGAAGCGATGATAAAAAACATGGCCATAGCACCCATGCGCGGCATCGCGCGCCATAAGCCGCCCATTTTTTCCAGCTGCCGGGTATGCAGGCGGTGCTGCAACGCTCCGGCAATCATGAATAGCGCGGACGTGCTCAGCCCGTGGGCAATCATTTGTAATACTGCACCCGACCAAGCCAGCGGATTCCAGGCGAAGACACCGATCAAGACAAAGCCCATGTGACTAACGCTGCTGTAAGCCACCAGGCGTTTGAAATCCTGTTGCCCAAAAGCCAGTACTGCCCCATACAGAACACCCACAACGCCGACCACCAGTAAGGGCGTGGAAAACGCTATCGCCACCTCGGGAAACAACCCCACCCCAAAACGCAACAAGCCATAGGCGCCGGTTTTCAGTAGAACACCTGCAAGAATGACACTGCCCGCTGTGGGTGCTTGAGTGTGTGCGTCGGGTAGCCAACTGTGGAAAGGAAATGCTGGTAACTTGACGAGGAATGCCAACAAAAAGCCAAGGAATACCAAGCTGGCGGTGGGTCCAATCAGTGGCTGGTCTAACCAATCCATGTAGGAAAAGCTCCACTCCCCGGTTTGCTCTACGTAGGCGACCGCCGTTGTGAGAATAGCCAGCAGCATCAGTAAGCCACTCGCTTGAGTAAAGATGAAAAATTTCATGGCCGCTCTTGATCGATCTTCATGCCCCCAGATTGCAATCAAAAGATACATGGGTACCAGCATGACTTCCCAAAAAAGGAAGAACAAAAAGAGGTCGACCGCGAGGAATACCCCAACCGTGCCCGCCAATGTCCACAATAAATTCGCTTGGAAGAATCCCGCGCGATGTTCAATTTCCGACCAGGAGGCGACAACAGCAACGAAACCGAGCAACAGGGTCAAGCCGACCAGCAACAGGCTCATGCCGTCCATCGCCAAGCTGAATTGAATGCCAAAACGCGGTATCCAAGTATACGCCTCCGTCATTAACCAAAGGCTAGATCCCTCTGCAAAGGGTGTTTGCTCTGTCACTAGCGGATAAACCAAACGTATAAACAGACCTGATACCAAGGTCAGCGTTGCCAGTGTGATCTTAGCGGGTAGCGTTGAATCATATCGCTCAGACCACCAGGCGAGTGCTCCGCCCAGTAACAGCACCACCAATAAATAACTCATGAAGCGCCCCCATCAACGAGTGACAGCATCAGAATTAACCCCACCACCATAATCGCAATATAGCGACGGAGTTGACCATTCTGTGTCGCAGCTAAACCCAGATGAAACTGGGTCGTTATCCAGGCGATGAGGTTCACCAATACGTCAATCGGCTCGTTGCGGAGTCCACGGGCCAAGGCCGTGTACGGTTGTACCAGGGTGCGACGGTATAAGGTATCCATGCCCCATCCTCCATGCCAGAAAGCGGCAAGCCAGGTTCCGACAGTGGAGTGCATTGGCCCAGCTAAATCACGTATCCATTGCCTTCCGAATAGCAAATAGGCCACCAACACACCAACAATAGGGATACCTGCGGTGACCATAGCAATGAGGCCATGAGGGGGCTCTTCATTCGCCAAGGGCACGACGCTATCGAGGGGCAGCGAAATGAAGCCCCCAACGATTGAGAAAAAAGCGAGCACACCTAGCGGTATAGCCATACGCCAGCCCGGCTGTCTTGTGGGCTCGGTGTTTATATCCCCAAAGAACACCACAAAAATAAGTTTAAAGCTGTACAAGGCCGTGATGAAGGCTCCTACGGCTGCCCCCGACCACAGCAACGCGCCCTCTGGCCCTGAGGACCACACTCTTAATAGAATGAGGTCCTTGCTGGCAAATCCCGCCGTAAAGGGTAGAGCAGCGAGGGCTGCTGAGCCGATAAGAAAACTCCAAAAAGGGACGGGAAGTCGGGAACGAAGGCCTCCCATACGGCGGATATCCTGCTCATGGTGTAGACATTCTATAACCGCGCCTGCCGCGAGAAAAAGCAGAGCCTTAAAGAACGCATGGGTCATCATATGCAAAATCCCGGCATCCCATGCCTGCACCCCTAAAGCGAGGAACATATAGCCGAGCTGGCTAATAGTGGAGTAGGCTAAAATACGCTTGATATCGTGCTGGGCAAGTGCCGCAAACGCCGCTACGACGGCAGTTATCATACCGATCATGGCGACGACTGAGAGTACGGCAGGTGCCAAGATATACAGGCCATTTAAGCGCGCGAGTAAATAGATGCCCGCCGTCACCATGGTGGCCGCGTGGATCAAGGCACTGACCGGGGTCGGTCCCGCCATCGCGTCGGGCAACCACGTTTGCAGAGGCAGCTGAGCGGACTTACCCACCGCGCCGGCAAAAATCAGCGCACACGCTACATTGGGTAGAAAAGAGCCCTCTACCCAGGCTAGCTGAGCGCCCGCCACCACCTCGTGTATATCTAGACTACTAAACTCGGCTACCAGCAAAAAGAGACCGACCGCCATGGCGGCATCACCTGCTCGAGTCCATAAAAACGCTTTGCGAGCCGCGGCACCGTTGGCCGCGTCCTGGTACCAAAACCCAATCAACAAATAACTACAAAGACCCACACCCTCCCAGCCCAAAAATAATAACAGCAGGTTGTCAGCCAGGACCAGAACGAGCATGGAAGCAACGAAGAGGTTTAAATAGGCAAAGTAGCGTGAGTAGTCACTGTCCTCCGCCATGTACTCGCTCGAATAGAGGTGGATTAAAAATCCAATACCGGTGATCGTACATAACCAAATAATTGACAGCTGATCGAGATGCAGCGCTATATCGACCCTGAAGCTTCCCACTGAAAGCCATTGCCACAGTGTCACTGAAAAGGGTTCCGGGGAAATTAACCACTGGTTGAGCAACAGTGCTACCGCTATACCGGCCAATCCTATACTGCCTACGCCACATGCGGTGACCATAGCTTTGGGCAGGTGTCTACCCACTAGCAACAACAGGGTTGCACTGAGCAATGGCAGACCTGGGACAAGTGTTAACAACAACTGCATACCCCTACTACCCCCTTAACTGAGACGCATCGTTCATATCTAAAGACCGAATTTGTCGGCGCATCTGCAGCACAAGCCCTAGGCCCACAGAGACCTCAGCCGCAGCAATAGAGAGAATGAATAAAAACATGACTTGCCCATCGGGATTGCCCCAATGTGCGGCGGCGGCAATGAACGCCAACGCTGCACCGTTTAGCATCACTTCTAGGGCCATTAGCATGAAAATAATGTTTCGACGCAGCATCAAACCAAATAAGCCGATACCAAAAAGCAGAGCAGCCACGATAAGCGCATGCTCCATGGGTACTGTCGCTTCAGGCATCATGATGAACGCTCTCTGTTGCGGACAAGGAAATCACGGCCGAGGTGATAGGCCCCCACCAATCCGGCCAGTAACAACATAGATGCTAGCTCCACTCCCAGCATATAGGGGCCAAATAGCGACAGGGCAACGGCTTTGGGCAGTACTGGATCGGATACTAATGGATTGGTCGTCTGATTAATGGCAATCACCAGTTCGCCCAATAAAATGCCCGCCATGACACCCGGCACTAACCAGTATTCGAAAGACAACAGATCGTGCTCTTTCTCCTGAGAATTGCCGCCCAGATTTAACATCATGATGACAAACACAAAGAGCACCATGATGGCCCCCGCATACACCACCACTTGTAATGCTGCCGCAAAAGGCGCTCCCAAGAGGAAAAACAATACCGCAATCCCCAGTAGCGACACGATCAGAAAAATAAGCGCGTGTGCGGCGTTGCTGCGCGTCATAGCTAAAATAGCTGCTCCAACAGCAATAGCTGCGGCGACATAAAACAGGACGGGGATCATGGTAAGAGACTCTTTATGTTAATGGGCTGGGCTTCATTTTCCGCCTCACCCTTGTGCTTGCCATCAATCTCTAAACCCGAAACACGGTAAAAATTATAGTCGTGATACTTGCCTGGCCCATCTATTTGCAAATGCTCTTTTTCATAGACCAGGCTCGGGCGCTCGTATTCACACATTTCAAAGTCAGGGGTGAGTTGGATAGCGTAGGTGGGACAAGCTTCTTCACACATGCCACACAAAATACAGCGCGAAAAATTTATTCTAAAGAATTCCGCATACCACCGGCCGTCATCTTTGACTCCCTGCTGCAGCGCTATACACCCTACCGGGCATGCGACCGCACACAGATTGCAACCGACGCAGCGTTCCTCTCCATCAGGATCTTTTGTCAGTACAATTCTGCCCCGGTATCGCGGCGCTAAATAGGGTTTTTGCTCTGGATACTGGACTGTCTCTGAACGGGTGAATGTGTGTCCTAAAACCCGCCACATTGTTTCCAGCTGACTCCACAAGGATTCGAGTAAGGACATCATTCGCGGGCCTCCAGTATCCAATCGCAAACACTCGTCATAGGGTCGCCTCCGCTTGCCATAAGGCAATGGCGCCCGTCAGCATCAAATTAATCAGGGTGATCGGTAACATGACTTTCCACCCTAAAGACATCAACTGATCATAGCGTGGCCGTGGAATAGCTGCCCGTAGCAAAATGAAGAATAAAATGACGACCGCCGTTTTCAGGAAAAACCACACGAGGGGAGGCAAGAAGGGGCCTAACCAACCGCCGAGGAATAAGGTAGTGATCATGCAGGAGATCAGCATCAAACCTAAGTACTCTCCAAGCATGAACATCGCGAACTTCATGCCACCGTACTCAGTGTGGAAGCCTGCCGTTAGTTCGTGCTCAGCTTCAGGAAGATCAAAAGGCAAACGATGGCTCTCCGCAAGACCGGCCACCAAGAACACAAACAACCCCAGGGGTTGAGTAACAATGAACCACCAATCTCTTTGGGCCTCAACGATGGCGGGTAGTGAGAAACTGCCCGTCAGCATAACGACGCCCATGAGTGACAGCCCCATGAATACCTCATAACTGACCATTTGTGCAGCAGAGCGGAGACCGCCCATTAACGCATATTTATTTTTTGAGGCCAGACCGCCGAGCAGCACACTGTAAACAGCGAGGGACGTCATCCCCAGGAAAAACAGTAACCCGATGTTCATGTCAATGATCACAAGGTCAGGGGCAAAGGGGACAACGGCAAAACCAAGCATCATGGCTATCACAATAGCGGTTGGCGCAAAGATAAACACTGGTCGGTCTGCGAAGGGTGGAACCCAATCATGTTTACCGAGCAGTTTCAGCATGTCAGCTGCCACTTGGAAAATACCGAACGGCCCCAAACGATTTGGACCCAGTCGATCTTGCCAAACACCCAACATCCGCCGCTCAAACCAAGTCATGACAGCTGCGCCGCCAACCGCGCCGCCAATCAAAATAAAAATCATGGAAATGACCCGCAGCTCATCCATGTGCGCGAACTCCATCGGTGACAATAACCTCAGGCACCCTCATAAAATCCGGCTTTTTCTCTAGCGCTACGTAGGACCCTGCTCGCAGATTTAGCATTTCAGGATGACCAACGACAAAACCAGCCGTGCCTGCTGGCAACAAGGGGTCAATGATCACAGCACAGTCGACGGATAGTTCGTCGATTACGATACTGACACCATCCTCAGCGCCTAGAGCAAGCGATTCGACATCCGCTGGAGACAGCGTTATTGGTGCTCCCGTCATCATCTCGGCGACCGGCGTCGCATACGCACTCATTTCATCGCTGCCATACAAGCGATACTGAGGGGTTAAACACCAGCTGCCTTGGCGTCTCTCGAAGGCGTCAGGAACATCTGATCGACCCGACACCGGGTGACCTGTGGCATTGATTAGGCGCGCCCCTGAGCTACCACCCTTCAACGATCCGCCTATTTCATCTTGAAACTTGTGCAAGGACTGATTGGAATTCCAGCCGGGATCCCATACGAAAGAGCGTAGTGCTCCAGGCAATGACTGGCTCTCTCCTTCCATGCTGTAGGCAAGCGCCGAGTCATCATCTGCTTGGGTTTTCGGTTCATGGAGGGTTTTATTCGCATACATAGCGGTTCGACCGCTGTAACGATGAGGCTGACGAGCCGCTTTCAAGCCCACTCGATCACGATAGGAGGCCTTTGGCGACGCGTCTATTACCCCAGCCAACAGCGGAACATCGGTTGCAATGGCATCAATAACATCGTCAATCTGTGTGAGTTCAGCCAGCGATGAGTGCTTCATAGCGCCCGCGAGCGAGCGTAGCCAATGCCAGGCTGGAGGTCTGTCTTCACTAGCCGTAATGGGCGGATAAAATCGCTGGGCTCGGCCTTCATTGTTAACCAATGTGCCCTCGCACTCAGCATAACTCGCCACTGGCAGAACCAATTGGGCAGCCTCGGCGGTCAAATGCTCCATGGTGTCTAATACGACAAGGTTCGCCACCGAGCCTAATAGCGCATCTACCTGTGCTTTAGGGGCGCGGCGGTAAAGATCGTTTTCCAATACCACCAGTGTTTTAATCTCGCCGTTACGCGCAGCAGCGCCGATCTCCTCGAGAGACAGCGCGTTGGGGTCAAGTAGTCCTAGGCCCACACTGTTAGCCTCCGGTGCAACGTACACTACCCGAGTGCTGGCGTGCTTCTGAGCTACGGCTGCGGCTACTGATTGGGCCGCTGCCACCACGCTCACATTATGGCTGCTACATCCGCTGATAATGAGCGGTCTCTCAGCGTTGTCGACTAAGGCTTGCAGACGCGCCACCAGCGCAATGTCCGTTGAGCTCAATCCGTCTACTTCTGGCCCAGCGCCCAAAGCATGCGCTAAGGCAAAGCCTACACGCGCTATGTCGGCAGGCGCGAAGGTCACGGTATCACTGGCAATATCAGCCAATCGAGTCGATGCTGTGACCAATTCGATGAGCGGCGTTCGCGTATTCTGGGCAATATTTCGCACGGCGGTATCTTGCCAATACTGCACGCCCATCGTCGCCGCTTGCTCAAGACCCACGTTACGCACGGTTTGGCGCAATGCCAATGCCAGTCGGGGCGCTGTTTGCGTGACATCCTCACCGAGGATGATCACCAAATCTGCAGCCTCCACCTCTGGCAGGGTCGCCGTGTGGACACCGCCCTCTACTATTGCGCTGACAGTGGCCCGTAACGCCGCATCCTCAGCACCAAACCCCGAGCAAAATTTATCACGCCCAACTAGGGTGCGTAGCATCCAATTAGATTCCAGTGACGCCCGGGGAGAACCAATGGCGTATAACCCGTCACCACTGAGGCAGAGGGTCTGAAGCTGCGCTAGCGCTTGCTCGCTATTAAGCGGGGAAAAAACGTCATCGTCTAATTTCCAGCCTGCACTGAGTAGGCGCTTATCGCTGTTGACGAAGCTGCCCCCAAACCGACCCCTATCGCAGAGGAAATAACCGTTCACCTCATGGTTGTAGCGATTGTGGATACGCTTGAGCCGGCCATAACGTTCCCCCGGCGCAATATTACAGCCAACGGCACAGCCAACACAGATTGATGGTGCAGATTGCAGATCCCACTTACGGGTGTAATCATTTACCAGCGCTTTGTCAGTAAAAACACCGGTGGGACAGACTTCCACGAGGTTTCCTGCAAACTCACTCTCTAAGGTGCCGTCTTCGTGTCGACCAAAATACACATGGTCGTGGGATCCCATCGCCGCTAAGTCGGTGCCACCGGCATAGTCTCGGTAGTAACGCGTGCAGCGATAACAGGCAATACAACGATTCATTTCATGATTAATTAATGGCCCAAGATCCTGATTGACATGGGTATTCTTTAAGCCGTCATAGCGCCGGTTACGGTGGCCCGACATGACGGTCATATCTTGTAAATGACACTCACCACCTTCAGCACATACCGGGCAGTCGTGGGGGTGATTGGTCATTAGCGATTCGATAACGTCAGCTCGGAAATCTACCGCTTTGTCATTGGACAATGACAGCAGCATGCCATCCGAAACCGCGGTCATGCAGCCCATGACTATGCGGCCGCGCTCATCTTCTTCATTTTGGAATTGCAGAACTGCACACTGTCTGCACGAACCCACGGAGCCCAGCGCGGGGTGCCAGCAAAAATAGGGCAAATCAAGCCCGAGGCTTAACACCGCCTCTAAAATATTAGCTCCGTCGGCTACCTCATAAAGCGTGTCATCTATCGTGATCGTGGCCATTTCAACGCCCTCCAACGTCAGAGTGATAATGACATCGGCCATCGTGTATGTGCCGCTCGAAATCGTCTCTGAAATACTTCAATGCACTAGTCACTGGCTCCATGGCACCTGGGGCCAATGCACAATGGGTATTGCCCATACCACCAATAAAGCGTGCTTTTTCTTCCAATAATGCCAGGTCGGCTTCGGTTGCCTGTCCTGACTCAAAGCGGTCAAGTAACTGTACGATCCACGGTATGCCATCGCGACACGGCGTACAAAAGCCGCATGACTCTTGGGCAAAAAAATGAGACAGATTGCGCACCATTGCAATAGGACAATGTCGGTCATCTAAAATAATCATGGTACCGGTTCCCATGCGCGAACCCGCTTTACCGATCACATCGTAATCCATGGCTAAATCGAGGTGATCTGGCGTCAGGAAGTCGGTCGATCCCCCGCCAGGTAAAAAGCCACGCAACGTATAACCTTCACGCATCCCGCCCGCATGCTGCTCCAAAATCTCGCGAATCGGTGTCCCCATAGGCAGTTCCCAGCAGCCGGGGTTATTGACATTGCCACTCGCACCAAAAAGTTTGGTGCCACTGTCCTGCCCAATACCGAGACTCTGGTACCACTGTGCACCGTGGGTCAGAATGTGAGTGATATTACACAGGGTTTCGACATTATTAACGATAGTTGGCCGGCCCCAGAGGCCACTGACCTGCGGGAAAGGCGGCTTAGGTCGGGGGTTGGCACGCTTGCCTTCTAAAGCACTGATCAGTGCCGTCTCCTCGCCGCAGATATAGCGACCCGCACTCCGGTGCAAATGCAACTCCAGAGAGTACCCGCTGCCTTGGATATTCTCGCCCAGGTAACCTGCGCTGTAGCATTCCTTGATCGCCGTTTCAATGCGCTCAGCGGCAACGGTATACTCGCCGCGCAAAAATATATAAGCGACGTTGGCCTGCAGCGCATAGGACGCCAGTATCATGCCTTCGATGAGCTGATGGGGATCCTGCTCTAAAATAATTCTGTCTTTAAAGGTTCCCGGTTCCATCTCATCGGCATTGGCAATGAGGTATTTTGGGCCCACCCCGGCTTTCTCACCCATGGGAACGAAGCTCCACTTCATCCCTGTGGGGAATCCAGCACCACCTCGACCCCGTAGGCGCGAATCTTTTACTTGTTGCAAACAGTCCTCTGGGGAACTATCGGCAAGTACTCGACGCAAGCCTTCATAACCCCCACCCCCCCGGTAGTCAGTCATAAAAACGGGGCTTCCGTCTTGACGCAAATGCTGAGTCAATGGGCGATCAATCACTAGCCTCTCCCGGCGCGAGTAACGCATTCAAATCACAATCATGGAGTTGGCTATGCAGCTCGTCTCCTACCATCATTACAGGCGCTCGATCACAGGCACCCAAACACGGAACCGGTAGCAAGGTGTAGCGACCGTCTTGGGTTGTTTGGCCATAATCGATACCCAGCGTGTCGATCAACCGCTGTTTAACCGAGTCAGCATCACGCAACCAACAGCTCACACTGTCACAAAACAGAATGACCTGCTCGCCGACCGGCTGGCGGAAAATTAAGTTGTAAAACGTCGCGATCCCGTCCAGTTCTTCTGCGGACATCTCTAATAATGCCGCCACCGCCTTGATACTGGCATCGGATACCCAACCGCGATGGCGCTGGACAATCATTAAGGCGTCAATGGCGGCGCCGTCCCTCCGAGGGATAAGCGACACCTCGTGCTCAATCTCAGCGATTTCTTCCGGGCTCAGCGCAGGAATAAGATCAGTCATTGTCATCGATCCACATCTGCCATAACAAAATCAATGCTCGCAATAATAGCGATTAAATCTGCCACCATCAGGCCGCGGGATAGCATGGGGATAGTTTGCAAATGAGGAAATGACGGTGTTCGTATGCGGGTACGATAAGACATCGTTCCGCCGTCACTAATCACATGATAAGCATTCTGCCCCTTTGTGGCTTCAATAGGAAAGCACCCCTCCCCCGCTGGCATAACAGGGCCCCAACTCACCGATAAAAAATGGTTTATCAGCGTATCGATATCTTTCATTGTTCGGTTTTTGACCGGCGGTACGGCTAGCGAATGGTCACTCTTGTAGGGCCCTTCCGGCATATTATCAATACATTGACGAATGATGTTTAGGCTCTGCCAAATTTCTTCGATACGAACGACAGCCCGATCGTAACAGTCACCCCTCTCTGCGGTCGGCACCTCAAAATCAAACTGATCATAGCCGCTGTATGGCCGTTTTTTGCGAAGATCCCAATCTAGGCCACACGCTCTTAGGTTTGGCCCTGTTACTCCCCAATCCACAGCTTCTTCAAGGGTGGTACGTCCGATACCGACCGTACGATTCTTCAAAATAGAGTTTCGCATGACCATGCTGTCCCACTCTTTTAACCGCTTGGGCATGGAATCAATAAAGTCGCGCATCATGGTGTCCCAACCTTCCGGTAAGTCCTGAGTAACGCCACCAATTCGGAACCACGCCGGGTGCATGCGCCCACCCGTAATGGCTTCGACAATGCCAAATAATCGCTCGCGGTCAGCAAACATATAAAACACCGGCGACATCTGCCCGACATCCTGAGCGAAAGTACCGTAGAACACTAAATGACTCGATATTCGAAATAACTCAGCCATCATCACGCGGATCATCTGAGCACGGGGCGGCACGGTAATACCCACCATTTGCTCGATCGCCAGCACGTAGGCTAAGTTGTTCATCACCCCACCAAGGTAATCAATCCGATCGGTGTATGGAATAAAAGAGTGCCATGTTTGCCGCTCGGCCATTTTTTCGGCACCACGATGGTGATAGCCGATATCAGGCACTGCATCGACGACGACCTCCCCATCTAACTGCAGGGCAATTCTAAACACACCATGTACGCTGGGGTGGTTGGGGCCCAGATTGAGAAACATGAATTCAGTGTCATCATCTTTGCGCTTCATGCCCCACTCTTCGGGAATAAAACGCAGAGCTTCCTGCTCGTAATCAAGTTTATCTTGATCGATGGAATAGGGCTCCATCTCGGTCGCTCGAGCCGGATGTTCTTTCCTGAGCGCGTGCCCCTTCCACGTCGGCGGCAGCAAGATTCGGCGTAAATTTGGGTGCCCGTCAAAGACCACGCCAAACATATCCCAGCCTTCTCGTTCGTACCAATTGGCCGCGGCCCAGACATTACAAATACTGGGCATGGACGGTTTATCACCGAGCAGCGCTACTTTTATACGGACATCGGCATTGAGGCTGAATGACATCAGGTGATAAACCACCGTGAAATCGGATTCAGGTTGACCATCCCGATGTTGGCGCAAGCGCTCGTCAATGATAAACAGATCATGTAACAGCGCATAATCAGATTTCAGCGTCTGCATGACTTCAACAATAACGCCGGCATCTACCCAGAATGTCGGGACGCCATCAGAGATGCTCTGTACGGCCTTGATGTAGGGGTTTATCGCCTCTGGGGTCGGATGCGAAAATACGCCCGGGCGCAGTGGAGCAATACTGTTCATAGCACATACCTCACGCGTAAAACCCTCAGCATTCGTCCGGCGAGCGGAGGAAGGTTTGCCGACTGCGGTCATGAAGCAACTGGTCGCGATTCGGTTCAAACGTGGGCTTAACAATGGTCTGATCACCGGCCACCCAACTCAGTGGTCGCCGCTCTTTAGCTATTGACGCCTGCAACATACCCAGACCTTGCATGAGTGCCTCGGGTCGTGGCGGGCAGCCAGGCACATAGACGTCAACGGGGATGATTTTGTCTACTCCCTGCACAACACTATAGATATCGTACATGCCACCCGAGTTAGCGCAGCTGCCCATGGAAATAATCCAGCGAGGCTCTAGCAACTGATCATAAAGATACTTCACTACCGGTGCCATTTTTCTAAACACGGTCCCTGAAATCACCATGAGATCGGCTTGCCGAGGTGTCGCGCGTATGACTTCGGAGCCAAACCGTGCAATATCATGGCGACTGGTAAACGATGTCGCCATCTCAACATAGCAACAGGACAAACCAAAATTAAACGGCCACAGCGAGTTCGAGCGACCCCAGGCAAGCATGTCCTCTAATCGCGCGAAGAATAGACTCCTACGGATCTGCTCCTGGACCTCTGCATCGTCACTGCTAGCAATGACTTCATCCGTACCTGTCAAACTCCATTTCACAAGTCTTTCTCCTCATCTAAGCCAACACGGGTCTTGCGTCCCCATTCAAGCACACCCAGACGCCAGGCATAAATGAGCGCCACGATCAGCACAAAAGTAAACACCGAAATTGCCGCGTATCCGGCCCAACCCAGCTCATAGAACGCGACAGCCCAAGCGAACACAAATACCGTTTCTAGGTCAAATAGCACGAAGAAGATAGCGACCAAATAAAACTCTACTGACACCGGCATATTCGAGTCGCCGGCCGGGACAATACCTGATTCAAAGGGTGCAAGTGTTGCTGGATCTAAACGCTTCTGACCCAGCACGGCGGACAGCGCCAGCATAGTGATCACTAGGCCCAACACTGCCGCTAGATAAACAAGAAACGGCCAGATAAAACTGTCAGTCATGAACCCCCCCCTAAATGAACTGGCATCCTATCCAATGGCCGCTGAGTTTGCACCCTGCCCAGTCGCCCATTCCCTTTAGCGATTGCACTGCGAACCGACCTTCACCACGTGAATCCTTTTCCTTTTCGGTCCCTGCTGTCAATCATGACTGAGCCCTCTGACTTGCCGGGGCTTAGACGAATGATCGACAAGCTTATGGTTGAAAGGGCACGGCGGATACCACCGACGCGCATATTACCGGTTATCCTCGCTCAGTCAAACAACCATTGCCTCCAAAGCACCCCGTTGCTGAATATCATAGACAAAAATATGACAATTGGGGCCAGTCAGATCCACTGAGCGCCGATAATCTCTGACCATGCTGTCGATGACAGCCGTTGGCAACTCGACGGAAGGTTTCCGGCCTGATTCTGGTAGCACCCTGCGCATTAAAGACCGCTGAAGGAGCGATGGAGGGGTATTTGAGCTGGCCTTGCTCGTTGTGCCCGTGGCATTTCTGCTACGCTATCGCCACCAGCAGCCAGACCACTGAGCGATGAGTCCCATTATCGTCCAGCTCATTACCCCTACTTATGGAGTATCGATCTTATGACAGCAAAGCCCATCCATCTTGATCCCGATCCACTCGGCGCTTACCGAATATCCCCAGGCTTTGTGGTGAGCGGGCTGGCCTATCTCTCCGGCCATGCTGCCATTAATGAAGCGGGTGAATTGGTCGGTATCGACGACTTTGACGCCCAGGCGGAAGCGACTTTTTTATCATTGCAGCGTACCTTACAGGCGGCGGGCTCCGATCTATCCAAGGTCATCAAGGTCACCATATTCCTCACCGATATGAGCCACTTCAACAAAATTGTTGATCTACGCGGCCAGTGGTTTTCAGCGCCCTACCCCGCCGATACTATTATCGAAGTAAAAGCGCTAGCGCTACCTGAGCTCATGATAGAAATTGAGGCTATTGCCACTGTTGACTGATGGCTCTGCGGGGATATCGATGCCCATGAAATTCCCTATCACCCTTCTGGGATGGGTGGCATTATTCAGCGCCCATAATAGTTACGGCAATACTGACCAAGCCTGTCTACAGGCTGACGTATTTATCGCCAATGCTACCGTCTACACCGTCGATGAGGTGCAGTGGACGGCTGAAGCCATCGCCATTAAAGACGGTAAATTCGCCTTTGTGGGCAGTCATAAAGATGCGCAACCCTGGTTGTGCGGTGCACAACAGCACTGGGATTTGACCGGCGCCTTTGTGTACCCAGGGTTTACCGATGGCCACCAGCATCTCGAGGGCGTTGGTCGACGCACCCGCAGCTTGAGCCTATTCGGTATCAATACTTTAGCAGCAACGCTCGCCAGCATCGAGCAATGGTCTGCAACATTACCTGAGGGCGACTGGGTCTTAGGGCGTGGTTGGATTGAACGAGAGTGGCGCGACGAGCAGCGTTTTCTCTCTCGCCATGATGTCGATGATTTTACTGCGAACAAGCCACTCTATTTACCCCGCGCCGACGGCGTGTCAGCGCTGGTAAACTCAAAAGCGCTGGAACTGGCAGGTATCGATCGACATACCCCCGATCCTTCAGGGGGTCGCTTTGAGCGAGATGAAAACGGCGATCTGACCGGTTATGTGCTGGCTCGCGCGATGGACAGCTTTCGCGACATACTCCCCTCAGAAACCGATCCCTATATAAAAGAAAACTTGCGTCTGGGTATGGCAGCCAATGCGGCGATGGGTTGGACTCAAACCCACGATGCGGGCATGACCTGGCGGGAGGTTTCTCTGTTACGCGAGCTGCATCGGGAGGGCCACATGGCCCACCGGGTCTACATTGCTGTGCCCATTGCTGAGGCGCAGCTGCTGATCGAACAAGGACCCGAACGAAGCGACGATGGGCTATTTGAGCTCCGGGGCATCAAGGTCTTTATCGATGGCACTTTAGGCTCTCGAGGTGCGGCACTATTGGAGCCGTACGCCGATGACGATTCCCTCGGCTTCATGGGTCGCACGACCCAAGCAGAGCTAATGCCCGTGCTGGATCAAGCACTGCGCAAGGGGCTACAAGTGATGACTCACGTCATCGGTGATAGAGCGCTACGCAAGACACTGGACTGGTACGCGCAAAGCTGGGCGCAGCTGCCCCAAAAACACTGGGCCTCGCAAGATCTGCGGTGGCGTTTAGAACACGCGCAAATCATTCCTCCGCAAGATCAACAGCGACTAGTGGCGCTATCAGTGATCCCCTCCATGCAACCCAGCCATGCCATCGGTGATTTAAATTTCGCGCCGAGCAGACTAGGACAGCGCCGCCTCCGCTACGCCTACCCTTGGCAACCCTTGTTAGATCGGGGTCTGCGAATCATTGCTGGGTCCGATGCCCCTGTTGAAGCGGGTGATCCACGCGTCGAGTTCTATGCCGCCATCAGTCGGGCTCGGCTCGATGGCAGTCGAGATAGCGGCTGGCATCCAGAATTCGCGGTGTCTCGAGCTGACGCGCTGCGTATGCTGACGCTGTGGCCTGCCTACGGTGCATTTCAAGAAGCCGAGCGCGGATCCATAGCTGTCGGCAAAGCCGCAGACCTTAGCGTGTTCGATACAGACTTCATGACCGACAAGCCTAGCAACATTTTGCAAGCACAAGTACTGCTCACCTTGGTCGCAGGCAACGTCACGTATCAAAAGAATAGCCTTGAGTGAGCTTGAGCGAGACAGCGCCAAGCCATCAACCGACCCCCTCTACGCCTTGGGTGGTGTGTCTTTGAATAGCACGAAAATCGGATACCCCACGCCCATCACCAGCAAAGCGAGCAACACCTGAGAGGGAAATTGCATCGCAGTATAGGCAAGAGTCCATCCCGTGATCAGCAAAAATAAAATGGCGGGCAAAGGGTATAGCGGCATGCCAAATATTGGGCTGCTCGGCTGCCGACGCCGGCTAATGAATACTGCGAGCACTGTCACAAACGTGTTCGTCGCCATGACAAAACCAGAGAACAACAGTATTTTTTCGAAGGTTGAACTCCATAAAAAACCCAGCGCCATTACCCCCATAAAGATGATCGCGTTGACAGGAACCCCGCCTGCCTTCGATTGGCCCAGTAAACTAAACGCTGGATAATCTTCGCCTAAACGATGTAAAGCCCGGGGTCCTGCCATAATCATTGCGCTGACCGTCGAAATTAAAATACCTGAAAGCAATATCGATACAATAAAAGCGCCTTGATCGCCCAACACATAATCGGCAACGATATAAGCAATTTCAACTTCCCCCCGTAATTTTTCGACAGGGGCCGCCATGAGAAATACCGCATTGAGTGCAACATAAATAAGGGTGACTGTCAGGCACCCCGTTATCAACGCTCGCGGTAAGTCTCGCTGGGGATTACTTAGCTCCCCCGCGATATAGGTCGCTGCATTCCAACCCGAGTAGGCATACATCACATAGATAAGTGCCACTGCCCCAGACGCCGACGTCATGTCACGTAATCCTGTAAACGGATCACCCGTCAGCTGTGTGGAATAGTCTCCACCCGCGATCAGCGCGGCAGCAATAAAAACCAAGATCAAACCTAGCTTCAGCACCGTCAGTGCAAACTGCCCTTGCGCGCTTTCGCGTCGACTCCGACTGTGCAAAAGCACGAGCGTGCCAATAAGCAAGCTCGCGCTGACCCGAGCCGGTAGCGCTGGAAATGCGGTTGCCAAATAAGCGCCAAAGGTCAGTGAGGCCAGAGCGATGGGCGCGGCGAAGCCAACGGTCGCCGACACGCAACCTGATACAAACCCCGCGTAAGGGTGCACCAGCTCGGTAAGAAAATGGGTTTCACCCCCCGAACCGACATGACGGGCGCCCAACTCTGCGTAGCACAACGCGCCGCATAACGCGCACAGTCCACCAATAGCCCATAGCCAAAGAATGGCGCTGGTGGAGTCAATGGCTAATAGCTGAAAACCTAGCGAGGTAAACACCCCCGTTCCCACCATATTGGCAATGACAACCGCCGTTGCCACTCGTGCCGAGTATGTGTTCAAAAAACGTTCCCTTGTAAACGTTCCTGTATAAAAGCCCCGCGAGACAGGTCATCCCGATGACACCCCTTGTTATTAAACAACAATTTTAGGCCAATGGGGGCACTCGCCTTGCATCGCGGTTAACCGCTATAGTTACACCGTCTTTAATTGTGGAACCATCACTATGGGCATTAGCCAAAAATGCAAAGCCGTCAAACGGTTATTCATCCTCGGGTTGGCGAGTAGCATCACTACCGTTGGCCACGCCCAAGAGTGGCTCATCTCCGGCACTATTTACACCGGTGCACAGGCGATGGACGGCATCAACGCAGCGCCACAAGTGGTAGAGGCTGTAGTGATACGCGATGGTGTCTTTCATTACACGGGCGATTTGGAGACCGCCAAGGATCTAGTGGGCGGCGAACACCAGCGCATAGAGCTCGGAACTAACATTGCCTACCCGGGGTTCATTGAAGGGCATGGCCACCTCGCCAGCCTGGGTCGCGCGCTCAATCATATTGACTTAACCGTCGCCGACTCCTATCAAGATGTCATTGAGCAAGTCGCGCGGGCGGTCGAGAAAGCACCGCCAGGCAAGCTCATTGAAGGTCGCGGATGGCATCAGAGTAAATGGTCGGAACTACCAACACCCAACATCAACGGTTTCCCCACCCACCATGCACTATCGCAGATCAGCCCACATCATCCGGTGGTGCTCGGTCATGCGAACGGGCACTCCGCGCTGGTCAATGCTGCTGCAATGGCACTTTTGAGCATAACATCGGCGACAACAGCGCCTGCGGGCGGCGTCATCGTCCGTGACGCGGATGGCGAGCCCACCGGGATACTTCACGAAAATGCCGTCGGCTTGACCTCAGCCCTGACGGCACTGACTGAGGCGAGCGCACGGGAAGCCATACTGACCGCCCAGGAGCATGCTTTTTCCTGGGGTATTACAGGGTTTCACGATGCGGGCGCAGGGGCCGTGGAAATAGCCGCTCAGCGAGCCCTTGATCAAGAGGGATTGTTAAAATTACGACTGTATACCATGGTCAATGCTCAGGACACGCAGCTGGTCAGCCACTGGCTGGCACAAGCACCGATCATTGCGTCTGGGAATAGCCGCTTCACCCTAGCGTCCTTTAAAGTGGTGATGGATGGTGCTCTCGGCTCCCGCACAGCGTGGCTGCACGCTCCCTACACTGATGATCCCAGCACATTGGGGGTACAGACCTACGACGCCGCGCGCCTCACCCAGCTAATGTCGAGGGCGGCCACCAACGGCTGGCAGGTAAACACCCATGCCATAGGCGATAAAGCCAATACTGAGGTCCTCGACGCCATTGAGGCGATAAGCGCGCCAGCCCAGGATCATCGCTATCGAATCGAGCACTCGCAACATGTACAGGCCGACGACATTCAGCGCTTTGCCGATCTAGGCGTCACGGCCTCCATTCAATCAATCCACCTGAGCTCTGACCGGCCATGGGCGATTGATCGCTTGGGTGAAGCGCGGATTCAACGCGAGGCCTACAGGTGGCGCAGCTTTTTAGACGCGGGTGTCGCGCTGGCCAACGGGACCGACGTGCCGGTAGAACCCATTAACCCAATTGCCAATTTTTATGCGGCAGTGACGCGCAAAACCTTGGCCGGGCAGCCCCGGGACGGATTCGAAGCGACTCAACGCCTGACGCGAGCACAAGCGCTGGCGAGTATGACCTTGTGGAACGCTCACGCCGGCTTCTCTGAACAATCAACCGGGTCCATTACCAAAGGTAAACGTGCCGATATGACCGTACTCACCCAAGACATTATGGCCATTCCCGAACCGTCACTACTAGCGACGCAGGTGTTCATGACGCTGGTTGACGGCGAGATAGTGTATGAGCGCGGGACTCATCAGCTGCCAAAATAGCCCTGCGGGTCGCCTCATCGTATAACCGCCGTCCTTTGCTCATACAGCGCTCAATAGCTCGAACGTCCCGGACGCTGTTGTCATTCCCTAGGGAGCGAGCTGCCTCCCCGCCCTCGTCGAGGTTTAGTCAGGCGATCCGGCAGGCTGACCACTTTGTAGGCTGTCAATTCACGGGTTGTCCGTACGGCAACTCAGGGGGACAGTCGCGCATCGACGACGACGGCGCTGTCATCTACTACCCCCGCAAGCTCACAGCCTACGACGGCGCAATATTACCATTGTTTACTACACCACCCTGGGGCCATTTACGTGATAATCCTGTCCGGTGTTGCGTACTGCCTTTTCCCCTTTTGGCAAGCGTTGCTAGCCGCTAACATCAAGCTCCCTGCATGGAAGGAATCCACCTATGAGAAACCTAGTAAGCCGACGCGGTTTTAGCGTCACCACCCTCGCACTGGCCGTGTCAATGGCTCAAGTGGCCATCGCGCAAACCGAGGCACTCGAAGAAATCATTGTTACCGGTACCCGACTGTCCGATCGATCGGCGGCGGATTCTCCAGTAGCTGTCGATGTTATCAGTGGCGCCGACTTCCGTATTAACGGCTCAACCGACATCCAAGATATGTTGCGAACCCAAGTTCCCTCCTTTAACGTCAACACCCAACCGATTAGCGACGCGGCCACTATTTCACGTCCACCCAATCTACGCGGCCTCTCCCCAGACAACGTCCTCGTTCTGGTCAACGGCAAGCGCCGGCACCGTGGATCAATTATTGCGTTTTTAGGCGGTGGCATTTCTGATGGTTCTCAGGGGGTCGATTTAGCCGCTATTCCCGCCTTGGGATTAAAGCGAATCGAAGTTCTACGCGATGGCGCATCATCACAGTATGGTTCAGATGCCATTGCGGGGGTTCTGAACTTTATTCTTCGTGACGACGCCGAGGGTTTCGAAATTGTTGCCCGTCACGCATCGACCTTCGAAGGCGATGGCGACAACTATCTCATCTCGGCCAATGTTGGACTGCCATTGGGGGATAGCGGCTTTTTAAATATCACTGGCGAGATGCGCGATGCCGAGGGCACTGTCCGTTCGGTGGTGCGTAACGACGTTGCTTTTGCTCAAGCCAATGGTTATTCACCGGTCAGTGATTATCAAGCGATCAACAGCTACACGGGCGAGGTACCACACTATTGGGGCTCTCCCGACGTCGAAGACGATGGTAAACTACTGTTTAACGCGGCCATTGAGCTCAATGACAGCACTGAACTGTACGCCTTTGGTAACTACGCTGAGCGGTCAGTGGAAGGCGGCTTCTTTTACCGCAATGTTGTCGGCGGCCCAAGCGGTCAACGGGGCGGAGTCTACAAGGGTCCCACCGTGGATCCCTTGACAGGCTTAGCCAGCAGCAGCGGCGTACCCTCAGTACTCGTGGGCGATCTCGACGGCGGCAGCAGCTGCATTGACGGTATCCCCCTAGGCGGCGCCGGTGGTGTCAACCCAAACCCGACTTTCCTAGCCGATGTGACCGCTAGCGACAACTGCTTTTCCTTCATTGAAACCATCCCAGCCGGCTTCGTGCCCCGCTTTGGTGGTGACAATGAAGACTCCGCGTTTGCCGTCGGTATTCGCGGTAAAGTAGCCATGGGTACCGGGCTCAACTATGATCTCAGCGCTCAACGCGGCTCAAACCGCACCGATTTCTCCATCCGCAACACCATCAACGCCTCTCTAGGTCCAGCAACCCCTCGAGATTTCACCCCCGGCGGCCAAAAACAGACTGAAACCGTCTATAACGCCAATTTTAGCTACGGCATTGACGTCGGTTTCGCATCGGATTTGAGTATTGCCTTCGGTGCTGAATACCGTGAAGAAGAATTCGATCTGTACGCGGGTGATCCGGCATCCTATGCGCTGGGCCCACTCGCAGACCAGGGCTTCTCGTCGAGCTCAAACGGTTTTGGTGGTTTCCCCAGTAACACCTCTGCCGAGCAAGATAACACGGCCATTTATATCGATCTTGAGGCCGACGTCTCTGACAGCTTGACCCTCCAGGCCGCAGTACGCCGGGAAGAGTTCAGCAACTTCGACAGTACCACCAACTATAAGTTAGCCGGAATCTTCCACGTTACCGACTGGTTTCGTATCCGCGCGGCGTTTTCCACAGGCTTTCACGCACCGACCGCTGGTCAGGCCAACATTACTAACGTTACCACCCAAAGCGTTGCCGGTGTGTTAGTTGACCAGGGAACGCTCCCGCTGTCCTCTCCGGCCGGGCAATTGGCGGCAGATTTCGTTGAAAGCGCGGGCAATGGTCGTCCTCAGCTCGGTCCAGAAGAAGCCGACAACTTTTCCATCGGGGTGGCCTTTGACGTTGGTAACGCAAGCTGGACTATCGACTACTATGACATCAGAGTAGAAGATCGTATCGCGCTAGGTGCAAATGTTGACTTCCTCGACGCGCTCAACTTTGCCGGTGGCGGCACAAGCTACGGCTCGGTATCGGAAGCATTGACTGGCTTGGACTCTTCGGGCGTCATCGACCGCCAAGACTTCGTTGGCTTGGATGATCTGGCGGAGTTCCGGTTTTTTACTAATGGCTTTAGCACCGATACCAGAGGTATCGACGTCGTGGGTAACATGGACTTCGACTTCATGAGCGGCAGTTCCGCCGTGACGGTGGCGTTTAATTACAACGACACCGAAGTCACTGATCGCGGAACAATTAACCCTATCAACAGTGGCCGAGTCGCGGCGCTAGAGGACTTATTGCCCAACATCAAGGGCAATGTAGCCTGGTCACATACCCAGGGTAAGTGGCGTACGTTATTACGCGCCAACTATTATGGGCCTTGGGAGTCTACGGGTAACGGCTATGACGTCGACGCAGCTACCTTAGTTGACGCACAAGTGGCCTACCAGCTGACCGAGTCACTTGAAGTGGTCGTCGGTGTGGAGAATTTGTTCGACGAGTATCCGGACAAAACGCCGAACCCTGGCAGCCTGGGCCAGCTGTACCCCGAAGACAGCCCATTTGGCTTCAATGGCGGCACTTGGTATCTACAGGGACGCATGGTCTTCTAGGAGACCTATCCCTTATATGACCGCTATCGCTGCCTAACGAGGGTGGTGATACAAAAAAGCCCGCGTGCCCTTATGCACGCGGGCTTTTTTTCTGGCATCGCCCTACTCTATTGTGAAGTCAATATCGACAGCGCTAAGTCGCGCTATCAAGCTGTTACCCATGGCAGAGGCCGGTGTCCACACGCCGCCGGCCACTGGCAACTCATCATGAGCTAGACACAGCGCCGACTGGGCGAGCATACGAGAAGTCGCTCCGTAACCCGGATCTCGCTTGCCCCTCACCGCCAGTCTTATATCAGCGGACGGGTCCTTTGGGTGGTGTGCGTGGGCGAAATACTGAAAATAGCCATCATTGCGGGCTTGTTCATCGGGACCCTCCCCTGGAGCGGGCAAGAGCTTTTTCACCAAATAGCGGGACGGCGGTAACAACAAGGCGCCCATAAAACCCGCCAGTCCTACCGCTAGCCCGCAGGCTTTAACCCAGTTGCCACACAACTGGGACTCGTCGTAACGAAAATGAGTGCCGTAAGGAAAGCCTGATAGCGCGTTGGAGCGTCGAATGACGCGGGTGTTACAAGGCGCCATTAAAAACGGCCCCGTCCATTGCCCAAACACATCATCTCTTCGGACCCCCAGCTGATCAGCGCCGTCCAATCCCGAGCTAGTCTCTCTGGGATAAAGAGCATAAGGGTCCCCAAGCCGCTGTCGAACAAGGGGATCCTGGCTGGCTTGCTCCATCATAAACAGCATGCTCGCCGCAGTGCCACCGCTGAGGCCGCCGTTAGCGGGTCCCATTCTCCCGCGTACATGAGAGGCATACACGCCGTGGCGTTCAAACATGGCCTGCTGGACGGCAAAGACGCCTAAATCGAAGGGAATGGAGTCAAAGCCACAGCAATGAACCAAGCGCGCGCCTGAGGCAACCGCCTGAGGATTGATGGTATCAAAAACCTCAGCCATCCACTGCACTTCGCCCGTGAGGTCACAATAGTCGGACCCGGCGGCTGCGCAGGCCGCTAACAAGGGAGTACCTAGCTGGGCATAGGGGCCAACGGTACTGCAAACCACCCGGGTCTGCATGGCCAATGCCTTTAAGGCGTCCGCATCATGAGAGTCCGCAACAAGCATAGCCACATGACTCCCCAACCCCAATCGCGTGTGAACGGCCTGTAATTTTTTGGCACTCCTGCCCGCGATGGCCCAGCGTGTCCCCGGGTCGGCGCCAGTTGCCAAGTACTCTGCCACCAGCTGACCGGTAAAACCCGTCGCACCATACAAAACAATGTCGAACCGTCGATTATCGTGGGATACCAAGCAATGCGCTCCTGTTGTGGGGTTTAGCGGCCGTTGTGGTCCGCCATGTAGTCAAGAGTCAAGGCAGTAAGGGCGCGCACGCCAACGGGCAAAGCGCCCTCATCAGCATAGAACCGCGGGGAGTGATTTGGGTAGACCAGAGCAGGGTCTTCAGAAGCGACGCCTAGGAAAAGAAATAAGCCCGGAGCTTCATTTGCGAAGTAAGAGAAATCCTCTGCGGTCGTCGTCTGCTGGGCTTCAATGAAGCCATCGCCTGCCACCGAGCGCAACGTAGGGCTCATTTGTCGAAGCAAGGCGGGATCATTGCGTGTCACACCGTACCCCAAGTCGATCTCAACCTCTGCCGTTGCGCCAGCGGCGGCAGCGGTTTGGGTCGCGATTCGACGAACGCGCTCGTGAATGTCAAGTCGAGTGTCAGCATCGAATGTACGAATGGTTCCGACCATTTCCACCGACTCAGGAATAATGTTATTGCGTACGCCGCCTTCTATTTTGCCCACGGTGACAATCGATGGCGTCAGCGTCGCATCCAGCTGACGGGATACGATAGTTTGCAGCCCCAAAACAATCTGACTAGCCGTCACAATGGGGTCTACGCCAGCCCAAGGCACAGCACCATGGGTTTGTTTACCCTGTACCGTTATGCGAAAAAAATCCGATGACGCCATAAGCCCGCCGGCCCGTGTTGCGACAGTCCCAACCGGGTAAGGAAACACGTGCAAACCAAAGACCGCGTCGGGCTTAGGATCATTAAAGGCCCCTTCTTGCAGCATTAATTCCGCGCCCCCAACCGATTGATCGGGAGTGCCCTCTTCCGCCGGTTGAAAGATAAACTTCACCGTGCCTCGCAACTCAGCACCTTGCTTCGCCAGCACCTCCGCAACGCCCATCAGTATGGCTACGTGATTATCGTGCCCACAGGCGTGCATGACGCCCACTTCCCGGCCTTGGTACTCTCCTGTGGCTTTAGAGGCAAAGGGCAAATCCACTAGCTCCGTGACCGGCAGCGCATCCATGTCGGCGCGCAATGCGACGACCGGGCCTTGACCTCCCCGCAGTACGCCCACCACTCCGGTGTGTGCCACCCCGGTTTGAACGTCCATACCGAGTGACCGTAAATGGTCAGCGATGATGCCGGCAGTACGAAATTCGCTGTTGCCTAGCTCAGGGTGCTGATGAAAATCACGACGCCACGCCACCACAGACGGCATGACGTCAGCGATCTCTTGCTCTACAGCGCCTGAGAGCTCAGCCTTTGCGAGACCGGGGACCAGCGCGATAAGGAACACCGTTAACCATCGATGGGCTGCACACATAGACATGACTCGATTAGGAATGGGCCTTCATCATACCGCCAACATTGGCAACATATAAAGCCGGCAAGCAAAAAACTCTGCCAAACCGCCATGGTCAGAGGCTATAGACCGCTCACTGACGGTGCAACAACCCTGGTACTTTTACATCGGCTGTTATTCGATGGACGGGGATCGCGCCAACCCATTTGCTAGCCGGCCATGGGGCCTAAGCGCGCCGATGGCTCAACCGTCGGTGCCACGTTCCCCAATAGGGACGCTGCGCGCATCGGCAACAAGCGCGTCCACCCCATCCGACGTCAACGAATGTAGAAAAGCGAGCAGTTGAAGTCGTTCAGCTGCAGTGAGAACAAAAGGCTGAATTCTGGGATCTTGATGCGGGTCTCCACTGCCCCCTTGTTCATAATAATCAAGCACTTCCGACAGGGTTCGGAAAGAGCCATCATGCATATAAGGGGCGGTTATGGCGACATTCCGGAGCGTGGGTGTACGGTATCGCCAGTGGTCCTGCTGTCGACGGGTGACCTCGGCCCGCCCATTATCGACAAACGTTTCAGTTTCCACCTCTACCGTTGGTTCAATAAATAGTCCCGGAGCCACTTGCACGACTTCAAGTTTGATGCCGCGAACAGCACTGTGATAAGCGACCCCGGTGTTGTGGAACTGTCCGTCAGTAAACAGGGCGTACTTTTCAGCCAATGTGTGGCAGCTTCCACAGCCACTGCGCTGGTAGACGTCAAAACCCCGCCTGGCTTCCTCGGATAACAGGATGCTCGGATGTTGATTTGCTGGATTGGCCTCAGGAAAATACCAGTGATCAAAGCGCGATGATCCGGCTACTAGGCTCTGTTGATAGGCTGCTAATGCGCTCGCGAAGGTGGCTTGGGTCAGTCCTTGCTCGTAGACCAGAGAGAATTCATCTGAATAGGCCCCGTGCTGTCGGAGACGTTCGATAACAGCCTTCCTCGACGGGTTAGCCATTTCGTTGAGCGCCAGTAATGGCGACCAGACCTGATCCTCAAGCGACGCTTCCCGACCATCCCAAAACAAGTGCCTTGCAAAGACGACATTGTAGAGCGACGGCGCATTTCGACGAACGCCTTTGCCTTCATTACCTACCGGTGTCGCTAATTCATTTTGCGTGAATCCCTGCTCTGGAATATGGCACAGTCCGCAAGAGAGGGTTTCATTGGCCGATAGTCGACGGTCAAAAAATAGCTTCCGACCCAAATCTACCTCGGCAGAGCGCAAGCTGACGGTCAGCGGTGGCAGACCGAGGCTAGCACCTTGGCTGAGTTGCTGTAGGGATAGTCGTTCTCCCGAGCTTTCTATTATTGCTTTGGAGCGCGTCGCGAAGGAGGCGTTGTCATAGCCCTCCCGGCCATCGGCCAAACCCACCACGTGCCGTGGCTCCCCGGCGCCACTGGTAGTAGGGGCCATGACAAGCACAGCACACAGTAGCGAGCGCACGCCCATAAATATAGCGTCGGAACCATGTGAAAAGCGAATGTTCAGTGCTAGCATGCTGAGCATCTCGAATAAACGGAGTAATGGTAATGATAAGACAGGTAATGATAGCAGTAGCGTTACTGGCAAGCATGTTGTTGCAAACCAGCTCAGCAGACGAAACCTGCATGTCACCCTACATGGCTAAAATTGTGGGTCAAGAGGATTTCGTCTACATCTGGACCCTGGGTCTAGAAGGTGTCGGCGATGGCCAAGATAAGCTGGTGACTGTCGACGTCAACCCCGACTCCGCTGACTATGGCACGGTCGTCCATTCGGTATCTGTGGGTGGAAGAAACGAAGCTCACCACTCGGGCTTGACCGATGACCGACGCTTTCTTTGGGCGGCTACCCTCGACACTAATAAGATTTTTATCTTCGATGTTCATACTGACCCCGCCAAACCCGTACTCCATAAAACCATCGACGACTTTGTTGCAAAAACCGGCGGTATTGTTGGACCACATACGACTTATGCCTTGCCCGGACGCATGCTTATTACCGGTCTTTCCAATAATCGTGACCACGGTGGTCGAACAGGTATGGCCGAGTACACCAACGGGGGTGAGTTCATAACCAGCGTATGGATGCCAACCGATGACAACTTGCAAGGTGCCGTGAAATCGGGCAACTACGCCGATGGTTATGGCTATGATGCGCGTGCGCTTCCCCGTCGTAACGTTCTGTTGACCTCGTCTTTCACCGGCTGGAACAACTACATGATGAATCTGGGCAAGCTGTTGGGCGATCCAGAGGCCATGCAACGCTTTGGCAACACCGTTGTTGTATGGGATTTGCATGCGCGTACACCGAAAAAAATCATTGACGTTCCCGGTGCACCCCTAGAACTTCGCTGTGCTTGGGGCTCACAATCCAACTACTGCTTCACCACCACCGCTCTCACGTCAAAAATTTGGCTGCTCTATGAAGACGACGCAGGGGAATGGCAAGGTAAAGCGGTGGCGGATATTGGCGATGCGAGCAAAATTCCGCTGCCCGTCGACATCTCCATTTCCGCGGATGACAAGCACCTGTGGGTAAACACCTGGAATGACGGCAAAGTACGATTATTTGACATATCAGACCCACACAATCCCGAGCAAGTATTTGAAGAGCAGATTGGCGAGCAAATCAATATGGTGTCCCAGAGCTGGGACGGCGAGCGTGTTTATTTCACCTCCTCGCTGTTAGCGAATTGGGATAAGACCGGCTCATCCGACGGAAAAGACGTCCAGTACTTTAAGCTGTTTGGCTGGGATGGTGAAAAGCTGACCTTAGATTTTAATCTCGACTTCGTCCAGATGGGTCTAGGGTCACCCCACCAAATGCGCTTCGGTGCCTACGCACTCTATGGCCAGGCGCCAACGCCGCGGGCCGAAAACACAATCTTGAAAACCGCAGCGGCTGAATGATTCGTTGCGACACTCTCTCCTTGCACTCATCTGCTTACTGCCACTGGGGTCGGTTCTCGCCGCACCCCATGACCATGCGCCACCGGTTGTGCTCGCTCCAGGTTACTCTGCACTGGAGTTTGTACCCCCAGCGGCGGGCAGCTATGGTTTACCGCCCATGGGGTTGGCCGCTGATGGCCGTATTCTCACTGACCAGAATAAACGGTCAACGCTTCATGACGTCATGGGTGATCGCATTACGGTGCTCAGCTTTATTTTCACCACCTGCACAGACGTCAACGGTTGTCCGTTAGCCGCCTATGTTCTCAGCGGTGTTCAAAGAGCTCTTTTGGACAGACCTGAGATGCGCGACCGAGTTCGTTTTATCAGTTTCAGCTTCGACCCGGAAAATGATAGCCCCAAAGTGTTAAAAGAGTACGGGGGTAAATTCAGAGATCCAAACTTCCACTGGGATTTTGTTACGGCAGCCACGGACATCGATCTCGCTACCACCCTTGATGCCTATGGGCAGTCGGTCCTCCGCGACTATGACGGTGAGGGTAACTACATGGGATCCATGTCTCATATCCTCAGAGTATTTCTTATTGATGAGCAAAAGAAGATTCGCAATATTTATAGCACCTCGTTTTTACACACCGATACCATCGTCAATGACGTACGCACGCTACTGATGGATTGATTCGACAGTCTATCGAGCAGACCCGCAACGGGCGTTGTCGGCGCGCCTTCAATGCCGCGACAACATCTTAAGTGTCATGGTCGCGGGCTTTCGCCGCGCGGGCGTTTATTGGACTCATGCCTAAGAGATGGGTGGCAAGGGTGATACTGATTTAACGTCGGTGTAAACCTACATTGCGTTCAAACGCCGTGTTGAGCACTATCCCAGCGGCACACCACGCCACGATGCTCGTAGCCGCGAAATAAAAAAGCCTTCCGTAACCGTGCACCCGACACATCTACGCTGAAGTGCGGGTAATAATCAATAAATGACTACCCTATTGCCCAACTATATAAAGATGCCCGAATCGACACTATCCACGGCGGCACTGCTGAAATTATGACGCTGTTAATTGCGCAGAGCCTTTAAGGACAACATAGCCCAGCCTCATAGGTGCTTTATGTCTGCAGTCGCGACCCCAGAGTTAGGATTGATACCCCTCACTGCGAAGCAAAAGCCGCGGCCCTCGCTGCAATAAAAGCCTTCATCGACGTCGGCTTGCGTCCCAGCAGATTTTCTAAATCGGGACTTGCTACATCCAGTGAGCCCGCAGCTATCTCCGCAAACAAATCAGTGACTGCGTCTACATGCCAGGCGCTGGGTATAGCTTTGCTAAGCATAGCGTGGAACTCCTGCAGAGACTGAGGCACGTACTCAATTTTGCGCCCGAGTGCTAGTGAAAGTTGAGCCGCAATTTCATAGAAATCGCATAAATTCTCACCACATAACGTGTAGATCGGCTTATCGTAATCCGAGTTTATAGCCATTTCTGCCGCCGCAACCCCTACGTCCTCAGCAGCGACCATCGCCGTCTTTGCCTTGCCCAGCGGTAGCGAGAGGACGTTGGCTTTACTGATGCCAACAGCAAACAACAATAAATTTTCCATGAAGAAGTTAGGTCGGAGGCATTGCAGCTGAACGGGCATAGCACCGATACTTTGTTCAATATCATAATGCGCTTTTGGAAATGGCGCTGTTGCATGTGGAGAAGCCTCAAGCGACGAAATTTTGATGATCCGATTCACCCCTGCCCCGCTCGCACACTGAGCAAGACCTATTTCATGCTCTTTTTGCTGAGGTCCATTGCCGGTCACTAAAATGACCGCGTCGACATGTTCAAATGCCTCCGGCTTCAATTTTTCTAATCCGTCTACACGCGTAATGTTAGCTCCCTCACTCTCAAGAATGCCGGTTTTAGAGCGATCACGCGTAAATCCTGCCACGGCTACATTTTTGTGGAGCAGGTGTCTAGCTGCCGCGGAACCCACACGTCCAGATATTCCCGTTATTAAAATCATTTAGCCGCTCCCGATTGCTGAGTATTTGGTAGGGTGAGTATGGTCACTGCGGCAATGGCACAGAGAATTACCATGCCGAGAAGCGCATCGTGATAGTGCCCCTGAGCTGCTCGCAGTAGACCTACGGTACGAGTACCCAGAGCACCACACAGTGTATCGATCAACACCAGAATTGCCAGAATACGACCGTAAGCCGCACCCCAGTAGAAAGAGGCAATGAGAAGCTGAATGCAAGTGAATGCTCCACTGAACCCGATGCCAGCCAATACGGCATACGTGTAGAGCATGGGCGTTGATGTGACGTTCAGCTGCTGGAGTATGGCAATGGCCACGCCCAGTAGTAATACGGAGCCCGCCATTACACGACGTAAATCGAAATAGTCTGACAGCAGCCCAAAGCCCAACTTACCCACTACCGAACAAGCAAAAAATACGCTAAATACGGCAGGCAGACTGGACCTAGAAAGCCCAAGATCACGCGCCAAGTAAAGAGATTGATGCTGCGTTAGCGCAATAATGACGAACCAAAGCGCTCCCGTTGCCAAGATGATCCGATAGAATCGGGAATCGGCCAGGGCAGCCATTACCGTAGGTCCGAGACTCTCGCTTGGGGACGTATCGGTGGCGGCAACTACTCGCTTCTTTGGGTCTCTTAGCAACACTAATGCGCTGAACAGCATGATCAAGCCGGTACCTAAAGCCATGGCCGTGGCGGTATCTCGCCATCCCCAGGCCAGTAGACCTGCTCCCACAATCAATGGAAACACGGTGCCACCCAAGCTGGACGCCATCAACAAGATTCCAGTCGCACGTCCACGTCCACCGTCAAACCAGCCCGACAAGACAACCATATTGGATACCAGTCCGCACAAAGAGAGGCCTGCACCAAGAATTGCGTATATTGCCACCAATTGCCACAGCGTAGTAACGCGGCCATAAAACAGAAGTCCGGCCAACAAGATTAGACTACCGATTAAAATGGTAACCCTTGGAGAGAAACGATCCAGAATCCATCCCGCAGGAGGTGAAGTAATTGCGCCAATCACGAAAAAAACGGTCGCTGGCAGCGTAACCTCGGCCTCTGTCCAACCAAAGCTATCGATTAACTCTGGGTAGAGAAGCGGCAGAGTGTGCATAACGATGCCATTGGAGGCCATATAGATGAAAAATAAGCCGCTGAGTACGGTCCACTGTTGCTTATTATTGTCAGTGATAGTGGGCATACTTAGCGTCTCGGATATCTACGGCTAAGACGATATAATAATCGGTCGGCTAAGGGTAGCCAATAATCAACTGGCAGCGGAGGCCGTATTGGACAACGTCGATTTAGCCATTGTCGGGGCGGGCATAGCAGGCTCCGCTCTCGCTGCGGCGTTAGCAGATACAGGCCTGTCGGTGGTACTGATCGACAAGCGAAACAGCCCACTGGACACTGCCCGAGGGGATCATATTCAGCCTTCCATGCTGGACGTTCTTGAAAAATGGGGCGTGCTTGATCGATTAATCAAAGCGGGAGCAGAGCGAAGACATGGAACGCGTTGGTTTGACGCTGCTGGCCATAAAATCCTTAGTGTGCCCGTGCCAGAAGGCGAACTTCGCCATCCCTGGTTTCTGTTTCTCAATCATGAGTTGATTGGTAACGTCCTTATGCAACGAGCGCTTGAGGGCCGCTTACAGAGTTGGTCAGGTGTGCAGCGCTGGCACGTTGAGCGTAACAACGACAAATGGCTGCTCAATTTCGACCTAGCCGACGGTACGCGCATAGCGCGGCGGGCCACGTTACTAGTAGGCGCCGACGGCCCTGGCTCATTGATGCGAACTCGATTACACATCGAGACCACTCGACACCACTATCAATACCCCATTGCCGTGTTGTACGGAAAGGCCAGAGAGCTCCCAGAGAAACGAACTCTCGACGTTCATTTAACGCGAGACCGCATGGTGTCATTGATCCCACGGGTCCAAGGTGGATCCAAAATTGGCTTCCCCATCGACGCGAGTGAGCTATCTCACTGGCGTTCGCTAAGCTCCGCTGATATCTGTGCGACGCTTAGAGCGTGGAGCAGTGCGATTGATCTGACTGAGGCCGAATTTGGCGCCATTTACCCGCCCGTCTCTCTGAGTACGGCGCCGTGGCGAGGGCTTGGTCCGGCGGTACTTATCGGTGATGCCTCTCATGCCATGCACCCCGCAAGAAGTATGGGCATGAACACATGCTTTCGCGTAGCGGAGCAATTACGTCAATTGTTACAGCCATTAGCCAGTGGATTTCTACAAGCAGATGCCACTGCCATACTCGCGCATTTTGAAGATACTTTTCGGCCGGAGTTAGAGCAACGGCTTGCGGAAAATCATGCGGCGGGTGTGCAAATGGACACATTGAATGGAGAAGGTTTTCAAGCCCTTTCCAAGAAACTCGAAGCGGTCAAGGGAGATAATACCTTACTGACGGCTATGGCGCGCAATGCAGCGGGGCTGTCTTGATGCGGGCGCTTGAACTCGCAGCCCGGCAATGATCACACATAGCACCCACAGCCCAAATGGCTCGATTATCAGCCAAAGGACAGGAAATTATGGAACAAAAGACGCTCATCCATTCCGTTGAAAACGGTGTTCTCTGGTTGACATTGAATCGTCCGGACTCCTTGAACGCCCTGAGCAAAGATCTCGTCAATGAACTGATGACAGCTTTCACCGAACTAAACACCAACACGGCCATTCGTGTTGTCGTACTGAAAGCCAACGGCCGCGCATTTTGTGCCGGCCTTGATCTCACCGATGGCGGTTGGGGCGCTGGTGCTACACCCCAACAATTACTCACAATTCAGCGCAGCATATCTGATGTCTATCGTGCCATGCGACGCTGCCCGCAACCCATTATTGCGTTAGTCCAAGGAGCTGCCTGCGGAGGTGGTTTTAGTTTGGCGCTGGCCTCTGATATTCGCATTGCCGCTGATAATGCCAAGATGAATGCAGCCTTTATAAAGGCGGGGCTGTCCGCCTGTGATATGGGCTGCAGTTATTTTCTACCACGACTGGTGGGTGTCTCTATTGCCAGTGAACTTATGCTCACCGGACGGTTCATTAATGCAGAACGCGCCTTACGCACCCATTTGGTATCAGAGGTCGTCCCCGAAAGCAATTTAGTCGATGCCGCAAAGACGTATATCACTGAGATGCAAGGCACCTCCCCCCTAGGGCTTCGACTCACCAAAGACGGGCTTAATTTTAGTACTGATGCACCATCACTGGATGCGGCTATGGCGCTTGAAGATCGACAACAAACCATTCTGGCAATGACCTCGGATGCCCGAGAGGCGATCAATGCCTTTCTTGAAAAACGCGCGCCTGACTGGTCTGACAGCTGAATCTTATCGCTATCATCGGCATTCACAGCTAAAGATGAGCTGTTTAAGCTGAGCTTGGGGCGAATGAGGATGAGGATGAGGCCTGACCATGGACTGTCATGAATACCGCACAAGGGCGTGCGTCGCTGACAACTAACCCGCAGCTGTCAATAGACAGCCCTGTTAGCTAGCGAAATCGATGACCACTTTCCCAAACGGACGGTCGTTATCGAGCGCCGCTAAGGCGTGCTTCACCTGCTCTAAAGGAAAGGTCTGCGCTACCGCAGGGCGAAGCTGGTGTCGATCAACAAAGCTCATGAGTTGCTCATAACTGTCTCTGTTACCGGTACCAATGCCATGCAAATGCGCATTCTTAATGATCAGAGGAAAAACCGTAACGCCCATATCAATCCCTGCCACGTAGCCAATGATATTGATATGCCCGCCATGACGAATCGCTTCTAGCGAGTTCTCTAACGTACCCCCTCCACCAATATCCAGCACCGCATCAACGCCCTGTCCAGACAGCTCGAAGGCACGCTGACCCCAATTGGGGGTATCGCTATAATTAATCGTATGATCGGCTCCGAGTAATTGTGCCTGCTCCAGTTTTTGGTCACTCGACGAAATACAAATAACCTTGGCGCCAGCCGCTTTTGCAAGCTGGATGCCCATGGTGGCCACACCACCGGTCCCCTGCACTAACACCCAGCTGCCCTCACGGATTTGAGCATTAACAAATAATCCAGACCAAGCCGTGAGACCGGCACAGGGATAACAAGCCGCCTCAACCGCAGAGAGATGTTTAGGAAAGGCGACCAATGATTGCTCGTGGAAAATACCTAAGTCTCGCGCTACGCCGGGTGCCTCTAACCCGGTGGATACCGCTCGTTCACCTGCCATGGCCTCACCGCTAAGCCAGTTGGGGAAAAATAAGGGGGTAACACGATCGCCGACAACAAACCGTGTCACCGCACTGCCTACACGGGTAATAGTTCCCGCGCCATCTGACAAGGGGATGAGAGGAAATTGGACATTCGTCGCAAACTGCCCGGCAATGATTTGACTGTCACGGGGATTGACTGACGCCGCCTCCAAGGATACCAAAACCTCCTGGTCGCCCAGTTCAGCCAACGGGCTATCGGTGACGGATAAATGCTCAGAACCAAATTTGCTTAACTGTAATACACGCATAAAACACCCTCTTGAGTCACATCGATACATCACACTAACGTCGGTATCCTCACTCACAGACGCAAAGCGCTTAGCGACGGTTACAGAGTGTAGCTGGTTATAAGGTGATTAACCGTACAAGCCCCTGATGAAAATAGTGATGACTTGATTGGGGTAGTAGCGAATCTTTTCACCTCGATTAATCGCGTCGATTTTTCGACCATCACCGCACTGACAGTGAGGCGATACTCGGATCAGCTACGCTGTTGCAACGCTGCTGTACTCGATCTTTGGCACTTCTTACCTCCCCATAAACCAACAAAACTCCCGACTGGAGATTGTGTTATTGATGGCCCGCCCGGAGAGATTCGAACTCCCGACACCCAGGTTCGAAGCCTGGTGCTCTATCCAGCTGAGCTACGGGCGGAGAGGCTGGCATCCTAAGGCTGAGCAGAGCACGAGTCAAGGACAATGGGGTGAATCAGTGGGTCAGTAGCCCTCACATTACGCAGTTTTGATCGTACACACGCACCCAGTCGACTTCTAAGGTAGCAGGCAAATCCTCGCGAACCACGTCACCGCCCAAGTTGCCGCCCACTGCCATATTCAGAATGGGGTGGAAAGGCATATCGTCAAACACCCAGCGCCAAGGGGCGATAGCTTTGGGGGTAGCTTCGCCATGAATATGGCCGTCTACCATCCAGCGTATACTGCCCGGCGACCATTCAATGCCATAAACATGATACTCCCCTGACCAATCTGAGGGTGTCAGCAGGGTTTCACTGTAGTGGACATTATTTGGCCAATCTTCGCCGAAGTGTGCTGCACCAATAACCCGGTGCGGCTCATTGCCAGTCCATTCGAGAATATCAATCTCACCTTCGTGGGGCCATGGTTTCTTCTGACCTTCAGGCATCATCCAAAATGCGGGCCACAGACCCCGTCCAGCTGGCAATTTCATACGCGCTTCAAATCGACCAAACTGCCGGGAAAAATGTCCTTTTGTGGTCAGCTTACCCGAGACAATCTGTCCAGTATCGTCCACTGATGCGGTAATCCTTAATATGCCATCGCGCACCGCCACCGAGTCAGCGTGGTAGGACTGCTCCTCATTGTTGCCCCAGCCACACAGACCAATGTCGCACCCATCACCTTCGATGATATTCCAAGTGGTCGTGTCGAGGGGGGTATCAAATTCCTGCTGCCAGATCGGTCGACAGTCACTGGTAGCCGCCTGTGAGCTTATTGCGCACATCAACAGACTCCATAACATCCGCTGTCCACGTGTATTCGACATACCCATTCCTTCGTCAGTGAAGCCATTGTGATTTCTTATAGGACCCAACGGGCGGCGACCGTGGATCCTGTACCCTGCTCGCTATTACTGAAGACTAACCGGGCACCCCTCAGAGCTTTCGTCTGACGGACTGTTGCTCACCACCACTTTCGATACCTCGATCGTTAATGGGCCGCTAGCTTGCCATCCAAAAGGTGATCTAAGCGCACTCACATCGACGCCCTGAGCCTCAAGGCAACGCAGCGGCAGTGTAAATGTCGCCCACTCGCCACGAATGATATCCGCAGTAAGGGCAAGCAAAGGGATTTCAACGCCACAATCGGGGCCGCAGTTGACCAACAGGTTTAGTGTAGACATATCGCCCTCAAGCCAACGCCACTCGACCTGCAACGCGCCACCACTCCTCATGAGACCCGAAGCGTCCCAAGCTTGACCACGCCCAAAAAAGACCGAAGCGCTGTCGGTGAGGTTGGTCCATGCTAAGCGCCGCGCATCCTCTTGAACCCAGCGATCAGCTACCGTCATTAACAGTCCCGCATCCGCTGATTTGGCATTGCCCGGACCCGCGGCTAATGCGGGATCTTTGTCATCGCCTAAGTAGATCATCCAAGGCCAGCGCTCGCCGCCTTCAAAAATGATTTCAGCGTTGTTGCTTAACTGGCCGACAGCGACCTCAGACAACCGGTTATGCGGACTCGCTTCCGACGCGCGGAGGCCGAAGCCAACGGGATAGAGAATCTCCGCTACGGGAAGATTTGGGTCTGAAGCATTGAGATCGCTACCCGGCCATGGCATAGGCAGGCGACCGACAAAGTCATGCTGAAGCGACCCCGTAGGCGCCGTCAGTAGTACGTCAGCTACCCCACTACCCTCTGATCCCGGCAGCCATGCCACCACAAAAGCATCGGAGGCGTTCAACTCAGCGTTAACCCACCGAGGTCGACCCGTGATGAAGAGACTCACCACAGGTATGCCCAGGGCTCGCCACTTCAACATCGCTTGTCTATCCCGTTGGCTACGCTGCTGCCAGGCCAGAGATTTGATATCTCCCACGCCTTCGGCATAGGGTGTTTCGCCAAACACATAGACCACTGCGTCGAGTGGGTCGCCCTCGGTGTACTCTTCAGGCGTGAGCAACTGCCCACCTGCCGAATCAATCTGCTGCCTCAGACCCGCAGCAATCGACGTACCCCCTGGAAAATCACTGTTGGCATTACCCGTACCCTGCCAACTAATGGTCCAGCCTCCCGACTGCATACCGATATCGTCGGCGCCCGGACCGGCTATGAGATAGCGCCCAGCGGGATGTAAAGGCAACACACCCTGCTTATTCTTTAGCATAACCAGAGACTTACGGACGGCTTCTCGTGCGATGGCGCGATGATTGGTTGATCCGACTGTCTGTTTATAATCGGCCGCTGTCTCCGAAGGAGTCATTCGGTCAAGCAAACCCACCGCCGCTTTAACCTTTAATATGCGTGACACGGCGTCATCAATGCGTGCCTCGGAAATATCGCCGTCACGCACCTGCTTAACAATATTGGCGTGCAATGCTTTCCAGTCTTCGGGAGCCATGAGCATATCAACCCCCGCATTAACGGCTTGAGCACAGTTTGCATTAGTGCAGCCCTCGACCTGACCAATACCATTCCAGTCAGCAACAACGAAACCGTCAAAGCCTAAACGCTCCTTGAGCACCTCGGTTAATAACAGGCGATTACCGTGTATTTTGTCCCCATTGAAGCTATTAAACGACGCCATAATACTGAGGACACCCGCATCAAGGGCTTCGTAGTATCCACCCCCGTGCACCGCCAACAGGGCTTCTAGCGACAATCGAGTGTCGCCTTGGTCAACGCCACCCAGTGTGCCTCCATCGCCGATAAAGTGTTTGGCGGTCGCCACTAATCCTTCGTCTTGAAAGTGTTTGACAATAGGCGCTGCGAACTGCGCTACTCGCTGAGTATCGCTACTAAAGGATTCATAAGTGCGTCCCCAGCGAGGATCCTGAGCTACCGCAATTGTCGGTGCAAAAATCCAGTCAATGCCGGTCGCCTTAACTTCCTTAGCGGTGGCTGCCGCGATTCTGCCCACTAGTTCGGGATCATTGGCCGCACCCAGACCAATGTTGTGCGGAAACAACGTTGCGCCTATCACATTGTTATGGCCGTGCACGGCGTCGCTACCCCACATAATGGGAATACCTGCGTTACCGGCACTGCTGTCTACTGAAGCGTGGTAATAGCTATCGGCAAGGTCGGTCCAAGCATCGAGAGAGGCTAATTTCTGTCCCCCAGGGAACGAGCCTCCGCCATTTAACACACTGCCCAAACCGTATTCACGCACATCGTCGGGGGTAACGTGTTTAATCTCGCCTTGCAGCATTTGACCCACTTTTTGTTCCAGGGTCATTTGCTTTAGGAGATTGACAACCACTTGGTTATCACCCTGGGGGGCCGAGGCCTGCTGACTATCGCATGCGTTGAGGCTAAGCAAGCCTAAAAAGACGATTAACGTGACAAAGTGTGAGCGCCGCATAGCAGTATCTATCTCTTGGCAGATCGGGGGCAGTCCGCACATCACGGACTCCTTCAACGATAGAACACACGGCTGATCGACTCCAGTGGATTACGACCAACAGGTTGAGCCCCGCGTTAAAGCGGGTGGCACAGGAGGCGAGTTGCCAGTTGCGAGGGGCACCACCGCGCTAGCAAGTCAGGCGAGGAATCGGCATATTTTCAAGTGAGTAAATGGCGTATAGCCTCCCGGTAATTACGGCTCACCTTGAGGGTAACGTCACCTGAGAGATAGAGTCGGCTCTCCCCTTTAGGCAGCGAAACAACTCGCTGAACCTTGTCCATATTGGCAATGGTCGACCGATGTATTCGAGCAAACTGCCCGCTTAAACGCCGCTCTAATTCTTTCATCGTGGAACGCAGAATATGCGTTTCACCAGCAACATGAACGCACATATAGTCGCCAGCAGCATCAATCCAGTCGATATCCTTAATATCAACCAAATGAGTTTCGCTGCCATCTTTAATCGGGAGCTTCTTTGTTTCCGTTGTAGGACCCTCGGATAGGTTGCCTACACGACCTGCTTGCATGTGTCCCATTGCATTCACAACAGCACTTTTATCATGCAATAGTGTTTCAGTAAGCTGCCGTTGTCGAACCCGTTCAAGGGTTAGCTGCAGACGGGCAGGGTCCAGAGGTTTCAGCAAATAATCTACTGCATTTAATTCAAAGGCTTCGAGCGCAAATTTGTCAAAGGCAGTAACAAAAACAATCATCGGGAATACGTCTGCTTGTAACTGCGCAACAACTTCTAACCCATTGATTACTGGCATATGCACATCTAAAAAAATTAGGTCAATGGAAGTGGTTCTGAAGCTATCGAGCGCCTCCTTACCGTTACGACAGGTGGCAACAATGTCAATATCGGACTCGGCGCTCAATAACGACCGCAAATAATCCAGCGCCAATGGTTCATCATCAACAAGCAGCGTTTGAAGCCTATCCGACATAGCGTTGCTCTCCTAAGGCGAATGTGTTGCGATGTACAGGCAAGCTCAGCGCGACTCGCCTACCCCCTAGGTTAGAACGGTCAACTGCAACGCTGCTCTGACGACCGTAGAGATTGCTTAGACGGGCTTTTATATTGGCGAGCCCAATGCCAGTGCCCGCGTCTAAGTCTGAATCTGAGTCCGCCAACTTAGACAATGGAACTGCATCAGAGCCACTATCCTCAACGGTTAATACCAACGTGTTATTATCCACATTCGCTGTGAGCTTAATTACACCGCCTTCTTCTGATTGGGCGATCGCGTACTTAATGGCATTTTCAAGCAAAGGCTGCAGGATCAGACTAGGCACCTGAACATCGTCAATTCCGTCGTCAATGTCAGAATGCAGTATCAAGCGATCCGAAAATCGCACCTGCTCAATTTCCAAATAAAGTGAAGCGGCGTCTAGCTCTTGCCTTAGCTCGACAGTCAATTGCTCGTCGGACTCTAAGGAATAACGCAGAAAATTACTCAATTTCAATAACATAGGCTTAGCATCATTCGCGCGTTCGGCCGAGATAAGGGCGTTGATTGCATTGAGGGTATTGAATAAAAAATGTGGGTTAAGCTGATACCTTAATAGTTGCAGTTGAGATTCTCTAGCCGCCGATTCAGCTTCTACTCGTTTTAAGGCGTCATGACGTTGACGCGATTCTAATATCAACAGCTGCTCGTGCTCACTTTGCAGTAAACGATGATACTTAATGCCATGATACAAGGCGGCCCACGCTAAAAACACAAAAATCGATGGGAACCACCAGCCACCAAAGTCGGCCCACAGATCTCGCTCGCCTGTCATCGCCATGAACAATACTAACCGGCCACCCGCCCATAGGGTGGAGATAAGAAGTACGGTTAGCACGTTGACAACAATGCGCTGCCAAGTTGGCCAGTCCCAGCAAGCGCGGAATAGGTAACGCATGGGCAGGCTTAACAAAAGCCCGGCAATGGACTGCAAGACATTGTGCGCCAGGTAACTCAACTCGAACTGATTGTAGGGCCGACTCAGGGTGAAATAGGTGACCAAAGATATACCTATCCAACCCAGCACATTCATGATCCAAAATTGCGTGCTGGGATCACTGCTGACGCGGTAGTAGCGTGATTTCTGAATGTCTTGACTTGCCATAGACATACTCTTCTCAGGGGGCTCAGTCCGCAACGAACCGTTAACAGACCACCTAGGCCAGCTGCGAACCCACTGGTGACCGTCTACTATCACTCTCTTGTAACACAACTCGGCGGCTAATCGAAATGGACAATCAGCGAAATAACGTACTCCCCTATGGCAATCGTCAGCGTTGACACTGTTTTGGCAACCGCTTAGCGTGTACCTTCTAAAGCGGACTACCCCTGTACAGCGTATAATTCAGCGCTGCCCACACTAATGAAATTCATACGGCTACGGAGTTAGCATTATTATGAGCGATGACACTGTGTATACCCCATCCTCGGTATGGATCTGGGATGATCAAAGTGGTGGAAAATTCACCAACATCAATCGACCCATTAGTGGCGCCACTCACGACAAGATGCTGCCGCGGGGCAAACATCCACTGCAATTGTATTCCTTAGCCACCCCCAACGGGGTAAAAGTCACGGTGATGCTTGAGGAGCTCTTGGCCCTCGGGTTTACCGGGGCCGAATACGACGCCTATACGGTAAATATTATGGAAGGCGAGCAGTTTAGTAGTGGCTTTGTCGGAGTCAATCCAAACTCAAAAATACCTGCGTTACTCGACTGCAGCGGTGATGAGCCTATTCGGGTATTTGAATCAGGGGCAATCTTGCTGCATCTCGCCAATAAGTTTGATGCATTTTTGCCTGCCGACAGCCACGCTCGAGCGGAGACCTTCAATTGGTTGTTTTGGCTGCAGGGCGCTGCGCCGTATTTAGGCGGTGGCTTCGGCCACTTTTATGCCTACGCGCCGAGTAAAATGGAGTACCCCATTAACCGCTTCACCATGGAGATTAAACGTCAACTGGATTTACTCGATAAAGCGCTGGCTGAGCGTCCTTTTCTCGCCGGCAATGACTATACGATTGCCGATATTGCCACTTGGCCCTGGTACGGCGCCTTGGTGAAAGGGCTACTCTATGAGGCAGGCGAATTTCTTGATGTAGGCTCCTATGTCCATGTTAATCGATGGGCCAACACCGTCGGTGATCGACCCGCAGCCAAGCGCGGGCGACTTGTGAATCGCGCGTGGGGAGACGAAGACAAGCAATTACTGGAGCGGCACAACGCCAGTGATTTCGACACCGTGAATTGGCAGTAACCGCTGCCCGACCCCCAGTAATAATCGATCGCTAACGAAGAGCAGGGACATCCATCGTCACACTCGGCGTCCCCCGTGCAGTTCAGGCTTCGCGTGAAAATTCCTAAAAAAGTGGTAAACTCGCCAGCCAGCGCCAAATGGCCATCCTGCACACGCGCAACACGACTAAAGCCCCGGACCACTCTATGCCCGAACTTGATCAGGTCGCAGCGACAACGTTGCTCACCGACGACAACAAAGATCTTCTAGCGAGGATGCTGGAAAAAGCCCTTCAGCAACCCCTAGTGCCCATGGAACCGGCCGCTGCCAAGCAGTATATGGAACAAGTCGCCCAGCGAACTGCACTCGATGCTGGGGTAGACATACAGTTATTTCAGATGGTGCAACTGTCGAGTAGTGAATCGACCTATGTGATGCGTGTGGCGTTACTAAGCGATCAACAAGCCATCGGCTTAGATATTATGGATGCGGAGAATGGACAGTTTTTCATTCCTGAGGCATGCCCAGTTTGCCAGTTAGCCGCCGTCACCCTTAACTGAAGGCCCCTAGTTGAAAGAACGCATTGCTTACGCAACATTAGTAGGGCTTGTCGCTTATGCCGCCGTTGCTACTGACCTGTATCTTCCCGCACTCCCCGCCATAGTCGATGAGTTTAACGTCAGCGAAGCTCAGGGGCAGCTGACACTCAGCTTATTTATGCTGGGCATGGCCGTTGGCCAACTCTTTTTTGGCCCGCTGTCTGACTTCTACGGCAGGTTGCCTGTAGTGACTGTGGGTACCGTTTTTTTCATTGCCACCTCTGTGGCCTGTGCGGCAGCGCCCTCCATGGAGTTCATGTGGGTGACGAGGTTTATTCAAGGATTGGCCGCCAGTTCAGGGCCTGTCATTGCCCGAGCCATCGTCAGTGATCGCTATCATGGTCCCCGAGCCGCACAAGTCATGTCAATGCTGGGAGCAGCCATGGCTGTTATACCCTTAATTGCCCCTACGATTGGCTCATGGATTTTGGTCGTGTTTGACTGGCGCGCTACCTATCTCGCGCTCGCCGTTTTCGCTATCGCAGTGCTACTGGGGTTGCGTCAATTTCAAGAGTCGGCTCCCGCTATTGGCCAAGGCGGCGTCGATATTGGACGTATATTTCGGCTATTCTCCCGCTGTTTGTCAACCATGCGCTTTATTGGCTATCAGATCTGTGGGACCGCGACCTACTCGGCCATACTGGCCTACCTGTCGACCGTCGCCTTTTTCATGCGCGATGTATTCGAACTCCCCTCGCAGTACTTTGGCTACGCGTTTGCTATTTCTGTTGCCGGTTTCATGGTCGGCGCGCTGCTTTGTTCACGTTTGGTCATGCGCTTGGGTACAAATCCAACCATGACTATAGGGGTGGTGTTAACGTTGCTAGCAGCCATTGTTCAGTGGTGGGCGGCCCCAGGAGGGTCCGCTAACATCAGCCTGCTCGCTGTTAGCTCCTGGGGATTATTTTTTGGTATCGGCCTCACCTCAGCAAATGCCGCCATGGGCGCTATTTCATTGTTCCCGCAATCGGTGGGGGCGGCGTCTGCCGTATTTGGTTTCATTCACGCTACCGTAGCCGCCATCGCAGGATTTATTGCCGGCCAACTGTATGACGGCACCTTGGTACCCACGGCAACCATAATGCTTATTTGTGCGGCCATAGGCCTATTAGGCGTCCCGCTGGCTCGTGGATCACGCATACCTGAACACCTGAATTAATCGCGCCAAGCACTCACTCCGACCACATCGCTACACTCGCCTATTAGCCGCTATTCTGCTCGACCCATAAACACGCTCCGGTAAATCACCTTAGCCAATGCACACCCACCCCGAGGGCAACCCCTGATACCAAAAATGACGGCGCAGCGTGGCAAATTGAGCCTGTCGATCTGCTATCGGGATAGGCGTTAGGCGCGTTTTGACCACGCCGGCGCTATAGGTGGGCAGACCTGCAGTAACGCCTATGCGGTACCGGGTTGAATTGCCACTAGACTGCTCTCCATCGGAGGTGCATATTGACCCTCATCAGTACAGAGTCAGCTACAGCGTCGATGCTTGAGGATAAATATCGTCATCCTACCAGGAGCTTGCGTGCACGAATTAACGAAAGATATAGAAGTACTCACCCAAGCAATCATTCGCTACGCAGTGGAACGGGTCCGTATGGATCCACCCACCTTGGACGCGCCACAGTCCAAAAATGATTTGCAGGCGATGGCAGGTCAAACCATCAATGAAGAGGGCATGGGTGGCCTAGAGGCGTTGCGAATATTTACCGATGTGCTCGCGCCGGCTTGTCTCTCAGTGGACCATCCTCGCTTGCTCGCCTTCGTGCCAGCTGCACCAACAGAGGCTGCAACTCTCTTTGATTTAGTGGTGGGAGCCTCGAGTATTTTTGGCGGCACGTGGCTAGAAGGCGCAGGGGGAGTTTATGCTGAAAACCAAGCCCTCCGATGGATTGCCGACCTAGCAGGCTTTCCCGCCGAAGCCGGCGGTGTATTCGTCAGTGGCGGTACCGCGGGTAACCTGTCAGCTCTATCGGCGGCGAGATACAAATGGCGACGCCGGCGTCCCAACATGCGGACAGCCCGTGGACTTATTATTTCCTCGAAAGGCGCCCACGCCTCCATTGCTCAAGCAGCGCAAATAATGGATGCCGATTTAATCGAGGCGGGCAGTCATCGCTTGATGGGTGCCCATGTAGCCAAGACAATCACCGATCTGTCGACCGAAGATCGATCGCGCTTGTTTGCGGTGGCGGCGACAGCAGGCACAACGAACTTGGGCATCATCGATGATTTATCGGGTATTGCCGATATTTGTGGGCAAGAGGATCTTTGGCTACACGTGGATGGCGCCTACGGTGGAGCAGCGTTAGCCGCACCCTCAGTGCGCGCCGATTTCAACGGTATTGAACGTGCTGACAGCTTTATTGTTGATCCGCATAAATGGCTGTTTGCACCCTTTGACTGCTGCGCCCTCCTCTATCGTGATCCGAGTATTGCCCGGCAAGCGCATCGTCAGCATGGGGACTATCTCGAAGTACTCTACGATGGCGTCTGGAACCCCTCGGATTATGCGCACCACCTATCACGAAGAGCCCGCGGGCTTCCACTGTGGTTCAGCCTAGCGTGCCACGGTACGAAAGCCTACACAGACGCCCTCGAGCAAACCATACAGACCGCCAAACACGCCGAAGCCTTGATCATTGCCCATCCAAACTTAGCCATGGTCTTTGAGCAGCATTTATCGATCTGTGTCTTTAAACGAATCGGCTGGCAGGACGAGGATTATCAGGCCTGGAGCAACCGCTTGCTCAATGAAGGCCTCGCTTTTGTTACCCCCACCAAACACGAGGGCGAAACTGTCTTACGTTTTTGTATTATTAATCCTCGGACTAGTGTCGATGATATCCAAATAATCTTGGATACCCTCTAAACCGTGACTGAGCACTGGCCTTATCGTTGGGACCTTCTATTTCGCTACCGCTTTATCGAAGTAATAGCGCTCTGGGAGGGCCGCCTGACTACGCGCCATTTAGTCGAGACCTTTGGTATTGGTCGGCAGCAAGCTAGCAAAGATATCAATACCTACAACCGCGAAATTAGCCAAGGCAATCTTATTTATAACGCCACCATTAAGGGCTATGAGCCCTCTGGCACCTTTGAGCCACGAGTCAGTCGTGGTCTCGCAGAGGAATACCTACAGTTATTAGCCAATCGTAGCGAATTAAGCCGAACCTTTAGCGCACTCGCCTTACCTCGAGGACACACGGAGGTACTCGACCCCCCTAGACGCACTGTATCACCCGAAGTGTTACGGCCATTGCTTCGAGCGGCTCGCGAAAGACAACGTATCGAAGTGGATTACGTATCACTCAATAACCCCGACCGAGAGGGTAGAATCATTGCTCCGCATACCTTGGTCTGGACTGGTTTACGCTGGCATGTTCGCGGTTGGTGCGAAAAGAATCGCGATTTCCGTGACTTCGTACTCAGTCGTTTCCGAGGGCTGCCCGAGATCTTGGGGCCCACAGACCACTCTGTAGGGGATGACATTGATTGGAACACCACCATCAACCTAGACATTGTTCCAGATCCTCGGTTGAGCCCGGAGCAGCAAGCGGTCATCGCTGTCGATTTTGGGATGTGCGAGGGTGTTCTGCACATCACCCTTCGCGCCCGACTGCTCAACTATTTAGTGCAATTGCTCAATATCAATACGGGCACTCCCCATGACGACCCCAGAGCCCAGCAAGTCATTATTGCTAACCAAGAAGCAGTGGCGGACTGGCTTATCTAGCGCCCTCCCTAGGTCCTGCCAGCCCGTCTATCGGCATCTGGCAGCCTGTTTTTGTGATCGCCCTCACATTAACTGGCATGATGAGACTATTTTTGTGAAGCCCATCGCATAACAACGCATTGCTGCTACCCAGAGGTTTTCTGGCATCGTACCCTTCTTCCTCACAACGAAATAATTGCGCCCAACAGAGAGACAGCCCATGACGTCAACAACTGCAAACACCGGTGAGGTAACCAACGAACGCCGAGGGCGCGTGGAAGCCGTTCCTGAAAAACTTGATCGGTCATTGAGTTTTGAGCAGTCGGTAACGCTCACTACCAAAGCGCAGTTTGGTTGGTCAGTAGCGTTTGTCCGTAGACCGCTGTTTGTAGAACCCGAGGTGGTCATTACCAATCCGGATAAAACCGAGTACTTGCTCATCGCAGAGGATGGCTCGGAAGCACCGTTTTTTAACGCTCGTAACGACGATTTTAGTTGATCACACCTCAGTAAGTAAGCTCGGCGCGGGTAGCACAGTGCTTCCTGTAGCCGTTGTTGTCCCAACCTGTGACCTACACTAGGCCTTCAGCGCTTACCCACTGACGGTGTTTTCAACCATCGATCGGCAACCACCACCATCGAACACCCCACCAGCAGACCGATAGCCGCTCCGGCCAATGATGGCAGCAGGCTCTCGGCAAGGCCAAGTCGTTGAGCACCCTGCTCAATCCACTGTGTCAGTGGATGCCAGGCATGCATCAAAATGCCTCCGCCTACGAAAAACATGGCTATGGTGCCTGCCACCGATAGAAACCGCATAAGCCACGGCGCAAAATTCACCAACCCATGACCAAACAGTCTAGTATTTTTGCTGATAAGATCGTCGCCATTGCGCTGAGTCAATAGCAGCCCCACGTCGTCTATCTTTACAATGACCGCGACAAGCCCGTAAACCCCCACAGTCATTAACGTGGAAATACCTGCCAACACAGCAATCTGTATGAGTAAATCTTGACCCTTAACGATACCCAGCGTGAGAACAATAATTTCTGCCGACAAAATGAAATCAGTCCGGATAGCCCCGCGAACTTTTTCCTTTTCTTCACTCACCAGATCTTCCGCCGTCCCCGAGAGTTTCTGCACACGCTTCGCACGCTGTTGATCGTTATGTTTAGGCGTCGGATGAAGCAGCTTTTCAGCGCCCTCAAAGCAGAGATACAACCCGCCACACACTAATAGCGGCGTAATCAAGATAGGCGCAAATGCAGCTATGATGAGGGCGCCAGGAACCAATAGGCATTTATTGAGCAAAGACCCTTTAGCCACCGCCCAGACAACGGGAAGCTCTCGCTCTGGCCGAACGCCAATGACTTTTTCAGCGTTGACTGCAAGGTCATCACCGAGTACCCCAGCGGTCTTTCTTACAGCCACCTTGGTCATGACTGATACGTCGTCCAAAATGAGTGTGATATCGTCAAGAAGTGCCAATAAACTGCCAAATGCCATACTATTTCCTAGCTTTTTTACGTCGCTTCGACGGCGCTAATTCTGGCCGCACCGTATTCTTAAAAAAATCTTTTACCAACCTGCGCTGGCCGTCATCGAGTTACTTTTCATTAATAAGAAAAATACCGCGGCGACGCACCTCTGCCACACGCACGCGAAAAAATTCGTCTACATTGCTCGAGAAACTCCCAAGATAGCGTACCCGCTGAATGAGGGGTACATCTGCGCTCTGTGCTTCCTGCAGAACCCGTGCAGTAAATGACAGCCAGCTTAGCTCTCTGGGGTAATGGTATGGGTCCCCTAGGTCGGCCAATAACCGCGTAATAGCGCTCAACTCGCTCATGGCATGCCCACTGGCTATTTGACTCAGGCGTGATGTCAACGTCTGCCTGCTTATATCCTTCGACAAATCCTCCCGTGGAATCGATGTAGCAAAGCCAACCCATTCCAGCGAACGCTCATGGTTTGAGCGTTAAGGTGTCCGTCTTTAACAACGCCAACACGTTTTCTACCGTATTACCTATTAGCTGGGCTTTGATGCCTCGACGCCCCACTGTACCCATCACGACGAGTTGAGTTTTTAACCGAGCGGCCTCGGAAACAATGGTTTTCGCCACCGGACCACGTTTAAAAATGAATATCGAGGGGGACAAACCGACCTCTTTGGCGAGTTTCTCCATCAGCGGGAGCTGCTCTTTTTGTCGTTCCTTGGCGTAGGTTTTTGGGTCAATAATATCCAGATCGGACAAGATGCTGGGCACGTCAAGCACACATAGCACCTTTAACTCGATATCGAGAATTTCAGCATAATGCCTAGCTTCTCTAAGAATATCGACATTGAGTCTTTGCTTCGCTTTGCTGGTGGTATCGAGATCTACAGTAGCCAAAATTGACGCGCCTTTTGCCCAACGCTTTTTATTGACCAGCAATACCGGTACTGGGCAGGTGCGTAATAAATGCCAGTCGGTTGACGTGTGCGCCAATGACTCTGATTTGTGACGACTTTTTACCACGGCGGCATAATGGCCGCTGGCTGCGCGTTTGCCGACCCAGTCGTGGATCATTTCGGCCCAAACCACAGTGAGCTTGATGGCACGGTCGGCACTTGGGATTTTACTCAGCCGTGCGCTGATAGTGAGTCGACGCTCGGCTATCAACTGTTTTTTGATCCTATCAGCGCTTATCTTATCCACCTTCAGACGCCCGATATCCAAAAAAGTAAACGCCACTATTTCTGGGACAAGATCCATTTCCTCGGCCAGATGTAATCCTCGCGCAATCGCCGAACAACGGTCCTCGATATCAGCAATGATCAATAATTTTTCGTTCATGGTGTCTACTACCCTCAATCTCTGCTATCCCTCAAGACTGCCAGTATAGAAGTACGCCTCCTGTGATGCACGCACTACACGCAGTCTTTGCTTATCGTTTCTCTCGCTCGACACTATTCATTGCTTGGCCCACACTGAGGTATTGGTCAATGAAAGTAATGACCCGCTGTGCACACTCAGCGGGCGCCTCGAGGGGAAGTAAATGTCCGCCTTCAAGCTGCTCTACAGCCAATGCTGGCATGGCTGCTTGCCATAGTTTCACAAGCTCTGGGGTTATGACGTCACTCTCCCGCCCAACAATCCCCAACAGTGGTGCACGCATCGCTTTTAATTTTCTAAAAATACTCGGTGCACTGCGATAGACGCAGGCCTCCCAAGCCCCGGACCAACGAAGTCGTATACCGCCATCCGCTGCTTGCTCGTGACCGGCATGAACGTAATCCCACAGCGACTGGTCAGATAGTCGCCGAAATGGCCGCTTCGCTCGATAAAACGTAAATGCTTCATCAACATGAGCAAATCTGTGGGGTCGATTTAGCGCCACTTTGGCCATGGGTAGTTCGTAAGCGAATAACCTCGCCATTAGCTGCATCGGCAACCAAAATTTCAACGGCAGCAACACCGGATCGATCGCCACTAAACCTGTCACCAAATCAGGTCGCTGCGCAGCAGCGAGCATGCTCACGACGGCTCCCATAGAATGCCCAACCAACCAGACAGGCTCATCGATATTGTTTTCTAAGCTCATAAGTAAGTCGTCGGCATATACTTGCCAATCCAATCGCTTAGGGGCGTGATTTTTTGACCACAGTGGCCTGTGTTCAATGGTGTCAACTCTGAAGCGACCCGCGAGACCTTCGAGGAGTTGTCGATAGCTGCCTGGTGGATAGCCGTTGGCGTGCAGAAAGACTAAACGCGGCTCGTCGCCAAGGTGTCGTTCACTGAGGTACTGATCGCTGAGCCGGAACGGCGTTAACTCTGAGCCCATGTCACTGCTTTCCTAGTCTATTACCGTCTGAACACTGCGCTCGATGGCGCGTTAAGCGTAGTCTCCCATATTTCATCCTCATCACGACACTCCTACTTAGTGGCAGGAATGAAAAACTCCGCCACAAACCCGCGGCGGTACACAAGGGGGCGGCCTGCTCAGATGAGAGCGGGTCGCCTGAGTAGAGCCTCCCCTACGCTGAAGACAGCAAACGACAAGTCCTCAACATCACTCACCGATTTTCATGCTGTTTGGAACATAAGGCACCTGTCGACCGTGGTGTATAATTAAGCAATTTACTAATATCAGCCGACATGACTAGTTAGCGCAGTGAGTACAGCATGCAAGAACAGGTCCCTAATTTCGATAAAGACACTATTGCTAAAATAATAGTAGAGCTATTTGGCATTGACGGTGGAATATCTTCATTAGTGTCTTTTGAAGATCAAAATTTTCTTATTACAACAACAACAACCAAATATGTGTTGAAAATTGCTAATAAGAAATGGGCCCACGAATTTTTAGCGACGCAAGCCAATGTACTTTGCTATTTAAAGAAGGCTGCACCTGAACTTACATTTCCTAGCATTGTAAAAAACGTAGAAGGCCAGAGCCTTAGCTACGTAGACGGTTTTGCCATCCGGCTGCTAACCTATCTTGAAGGGGAGCTTTATACCCATGCCACAAAATCACCGGAACTTTATGAGGATATTGGCCGATTTTTAGGTCGATTCTCACGCGCCATGGAAAATTATAGTGATGGGTTTACAGAGGGCTCAGATGCGCTATGGAAACTTGATAATGTCATGGCCTGCAAGGTACACCTTGCTAAAGTTATCGATGAAGATGCAAGAAATCGAATCAGTCGACTGTTTGATGTTTACGAAGAGAACATCTTGCCGAGGCTTCCCTCTTTACGTAAAGCCGTCATCCACGGTGACGCCAACGAGCAGAACCTACTGGTGTCATCAAATAATTCAAAGCGAATATCAGGGTTGATAGATTTCGGTGAACTCCAATTGGCAAGTCAAATAAACGACCTTGCAATAACGCTAGCCTATTCTCTACTTGGAGAAGATGACATAGCCATGGCCTCGACAAAAATCATAGCGGGTTATGAGCGCGAATTCACTTTAGAACCTGCAGAGCGCGAGATACTTTACTATTTAATGGCAATGCGTTTGGTGACCAGTATTACTATGAGCTCCCACGCCGCCAATTTGTTTCCTGATAACGACTATATCGTAGTCTCTCAAACACCTGCTCGAGCATTGCTGGAAAAACTTGAACGAGAAAAATACATTCTGCTGTAAGAGGACGCAAATGAGCTACATAGAACCCTGGTCAAAGAAGCATAAAAAAGTTGCCGGCAGCGCCGTATATAGTTTGTCCAACTCTTTTGTCGAACCACTTACTAACGAGCAATTGATTGAGTTATCCCTCGAAAGAGGCGATCAGCAGATTGTCGATGAATTTCGACACCATTCTTTAGCCTATACCCCCAGCGGTGGCAGCCTCGATCTTAGGCAAGTCATAGCGAATTTTTACGGACCGGACATTAGCGCCGATAATATTGTTGTGTTTCCAGGTGGCCAAGTCGCCTTGCAGACTGCGGCTGCCGCCGTCTTGGACAACAAAAGCCACGCTATCGTTTTTAGCCCCGGGTATCAGTCTGTTCAACAAGCCCCGGTACAGGCTACGAGCCAGATAACTACCATTCAACGTAGGTCAGTAGATCATTGGCAAATAAACCCCCAATGGGTAGAGGCCGCTATTCAGGATAATACGAGGTACATCGTGATCAACGAGCCTTATAACCCGGCGGGCACGCTGATGAGCGCCCAACTACAACAGCAGCTTAAAGATATAGCCCAAAAAAACGGCATATTCTTGCTATCTGATGAGGTGTACCGATTTCTAGAGCACGATGCCAACGACAGACTACCGGCCATGGCTGATCTCTATGCGAAAGGACTCAGTCTTTGCACGCTCTCCAAACCTTGGGGAGGCTGTGGTATCACCATTGGCTGGATAGCCCTGCAAGATATAGAACTCAAGCAAAAGCTCATTGATGTGCAGTATTTTGGCACCGCCTGCCCTGCTCGCTCCAGTGAAATTCAAGCAATAATGACCCTACGGGCCAGTGACATTATTCTTCAAGAAAAAATGAGGATCATTCACCATAACCTCACGTTGTTAGATCAATTTATTGAAGATTACAGCGATTTATTTGAATGGGTTCGCCCCACCGCTGGCGCTGTAGCTTTTGTCAAATTTAAAGGGCCGTTAACCTCAGAGCAACTTGGCCAACAATTAGCAGAATCAGGCATTTCAATAAAGCCGGCCTATGTATTTATGGCCAACACCAAAGGCTATGAGCATTATTTTCGCATCGGCTATGGTGAACAGAATATGCCCCAAGCATTGTCTGCATTGATTCACTTTGTCGAGGAGAACAAGGATAATTGGCGATAGTTATCGTTGGATTTCTGAGCCCTCCAGAACCGCCTGAACAATTTGCAAATCTTGAACACCAATGCCTGAGGAGAGAAACAACCTCAGTTTCTTATCCGCCGTTGCATCACGATATCCGGTGGCTAGAAAGTCACCAAATTCCTGTAAGTCAGACTCCACTATCACTTCATTTTTAAGCGCAATTGCAGCATTACCGTGATCACAGCCCTGAGCGATAGAGTCGATCAATATCGTATCGGCTTTCTTCAGCAGTGCTGGGGAAAGCTCGACTTTGCCGGGCATGTCTGCACCAATAGCAATGATCAGCGTGTTGTCAAAAATAATATCGGCGGCATCGAGCAAGGCTATTTGCGACGGCGTTGTGGTGATGATGAGATTAGCGTGTTTTGCCATCTGCCCGGGTGTGTCCACAAGGTCAACTTCCCAGCCGTTTTCTCTCATCTCATTTGCAAATATTTGTGTATTAGCCGGGGTGTGGCCGCACACCGTGAGCTTCCGACAAGCTGGGTAAAGCTCTTTTAGCAGTCCAAGGTGTAGACGCGCCTGCACCCCTGTACCCACCATGCCAATAGCGGCAAGCTCCTTGGCTGGCATCATTTCCTGTGCCGCATTTCTGCCTGCAATTGCTGTTCGGAGATCCGTTAGATGGCCCTCATCGTTCAGTACCATAAGGGGCCTACCTGTTCGAGCATCGAATGCAATCATCATGCCCTGTGAGGATTGCAAGCCCTTGTCGATGTTCCCAGGAAAACCTGTGGCTATCTTAAACACATAGATATCGCCCTGTTTTTTGTGCGCTCCTTTTAGGTGTAGATCGCCGCGTCCGCTGAACGGCATATAGATCACGGCCGGAATAGTCACTTCCCCACGACTGAATGCTTTGAATCCCTGCTTCTGTAGTTGCCATACACGTGCATCGCCCGTGGCCTTAAGGGTTTGCTGAATCTCAGCCCAGCTGATTTCGGGCAGCGTTGTGTTGGGTTTTTCAGAGTCACTTTCAAGCAGCATTTGAGTGATAACACCCGTATGAGCATCACCCACTAACGTAAAGCGACTGTCGATCGTACCGCTAGATCCATCACCGTTGGATGACTGAAACGAACTCGAAAATTGGATGACAAAGTGAGCTTCGCCGTTCTTGAAAACGCCTCTTATTGTCAAGTTACCCGACGTAGGATGTAGAAAATCCATAGTGATTTTATCAGTCACCACATCCAGATTAGCTGAGGTGTTGCAATCATTCGTGAGATAAGTGAGGCTTTCAATTGGGCTTAATAAGGCCCTCAACTCAGCGATTGATTGTAATAGCTGCATTATCTACGCCCCCACTCGCTTACCCCAAATGGGACGCTGCTGATCAATAAAAAGCCTAAAAGCCTGTAGGGCGGCTGGCATGGTGGTGCGGCTAAAACCGATGCGGAAATACTGCTTGAGGGAGTCATCGCAATCAAAAATGGCCGGAGGAAATACCAGTATTTCATGTTCTACCAGCTGATTGGCAAGCTCATTAGCACTAATAGGACCCTTGAACTTTACAAACCCTGTACCACCTGCCCTTGGCGATATCCATTCAAAAATATCCGCATTGTCAGCAAAATACTGCTCCAACAGAGCGAGGTTGTCATGAATAATTTGAATATTTTTAGCAATAATAATATCTGACGATCGTAGGGCCATCATCGCTTGAATTTCCCCGGCGCGAGAAAAGCAAACAGCGTAAATATGTTGAGCCTTTAATAACTTACTGCAAATATGTTTGTCTTGACATACTACCCACCCAATCCCAGTACCACCTGCTCCCCAAGGTTTTGACATTGTACTTAACGCTATGGCTTTGTTTGACAGGGATGCCATCGAGGGACTGCGAGTGAGCGGGTCATGCTCTAACCAGCGATACACCTCATCTGAAAATATCAAAATGTCGTGTTCCTCAGCTAGACGAACAAGCGCTAGTTTGCTGTCAAGACTCATCATCGCTCCCGACGGATTATGAGGATCATTAAGCGCTATATATTTGGTGTTTACCTTGATAGCCGCAGCAACGGCATCTATATCCATCTGCCAATGATCATCGGGTGATAGATTCACTCGAGTAATGTCGCACCCCGCCAGCTTAGCTCCCTCTTCAAGTGATTGATAACTAGGCGTAATTACGATGGCGTGATCACCAGCCTGTAGTAATGCCTGTGCCGTTAATGTCATCCCGGTTTGTGCGCCAGGGAAAACCACGACGTGCTCTGCTGAAATGCCCGCGTCGTACAACTGCGATATCTCTTGCCTCAAATCCCAACTGCCGCCGTTATCTGCATAGCCCAAAGAATGGTCATGGTAGTGTTGAACGAGCTGTTGATCGCCATTGTTTTCTGCCATTGCGATAAGTTCCGTTAACATTAACGGTTCTGATGACGACGCGTAAAAACGATGTCTGATATTGATTGTTTTTGCTAATAATTCTTCAGATCTGATTGGGCTATCTAACAGGTGCATGACAAATCCTTAACTTTATAGGAACTTAAATACTTCCGAAATAATGTGAGTATCCAGTGAACAGCCTTTTTACTTCACGTTATAATATGGGCTTAGCATGGAGTCCGGCATGGACCCTACCAATGTTGTGCTTTCAACTTGGTAACACCCTAATCAACGTTCCATAGTCTGTTTTGCCTTGGGCTATGCTCATAAAAGCCTGAGCATCCTTTGCATCCACAATCGCAACGGTATCGATACCCGATTGCAGCAGTGACAAGGCCTCTTCAACCTTTGGGATCATGCCACCCATAATAATACCGCGATCGATGTATTCCCTTGCCTCAGTGACGTCTAGATGGGCAAAGCGACTCTGGGGGTCATCGATATTTCTATAGATACCACCGATGCCGGTCACGAAGATAAGCAGCTGCGCAGTCATCTGTTTTGCCATTTGGACAACCGTGGTGTCCGCATTAATATTAAAAATATCGCCCCTGTCATTTATACCTATAGAGGCCAATACAGGCACTACACCCGTATCCAATAAGCACGCTACAAGCTGCGTGTTAATGGTAGTTACATCCCCTACCTCACCAAAATCAATAGGGTCGGTGCCCCCGCCCGACACTATGGTAGGCTCGCGCCTTTGGGCGCCTATGATTTTTCCAGAGGCGCCATGGCAACCGAATGCATTGACTCCCTGCGCTTGCATGATGGACACCAAATCTACATTTATCTGGCCACATAACACCTGTTTTACCACCTCTAGATCGTCGTCGCTGGTGATGCGCCGACCAGCTACTTTCCGGGGTGTTATCCCGAGTCGGGACTGCATGGCAGAGATCTGCGGACCACCACCATGCAGTACCACAACATGCCAACTGTCGCCTAGCAGACCCAGAATATTTCTTACTAACCCAATACGCTGACCGTCATCAAGCAAAATGTCACCACCCACTTTTACCACCGCTAGCGGTTTCTTTTGGTTCACGGCCACATCCCCAATGAATCAAGCTGGTAGCTGTTATCGTAGCCGGTCATCAAATTAAAGTTCTGTATTGCCTGACCTGCCCCACCCTTAATCAAATTATCCAGGACGCTGGTAACACATAAGGTTTTGGATCCATCGCTATGCGCCTCACTTATTTCAACACCAATTTCTATACGCGCAGAATTTTTGATGGCGACAACCTCTGGAGACATGCCTGTTGGTAGCACCGAAATTAACGGAAAACCGTCATAATACGCCTCATAAATTTGACGCAACTGAGCCTCAGTGATGCCGGCGGGCATGGCAAGTTGAGCGATCGACATCATTCCGCGAGCAATGGGCGCAGATACGGGTACAAAGTCCAGTTTGACCTGCCCTGCTCCAGCTGCGCTTAACGTTTGCAATATCTCTGGCGTGTGCTGATGATTAAACACTTTATAGGTCTTCAAGTTATTACTGCGCAGAGCGTGATGATTCCCCGCTTGGGGATGTACACCCGAGCCGCTTGAGCCGGTTAACGCCACCACCTTAACCGCCGACTCCTGCATGAGCCCCGCGTTCGCCAACGGTAAAAGCGATGTGGCTATACAGGTAGCAAAGCAGCCCGGATTAGCCACATACTTAGCGGTTGCAATTTGCTCGGCGTACAATTCTGGCATGCCATAAACAAATGAGCCGAGCCACTCAGGGCAAGGATGTTGATCGGCATAATACTTCGTGTAGTCACTCAGCTGGGTAAGACGAAAGTCACCTGATAAATCGATAAGCCGAACATCTAGCTCAAAAAGCTCCATCGCGACGGTTGCGGTTATTACATGCGGCATTGCCAGGAATACAATATCGGCGCCTGCGGCACACTCTTGCGGCGGAATATCCTCTAGGACGATATCGCTACATCCCCACAGTGAGCGGTTAACTTCGCCAATCGTTTTGCCTATATGATCTTTACTCGACACCCGCAATATTTCCACATCATCGCGACTTAACAAATGTCGCAGCAGCTCTGCAGCAAGGTACCCAGAGCCACCAATAATAGAGACGTTAGTTTTTTTCATAAGCTATTCTCAGTGTCGTTATCGTCAGCATGAACAATGACTAGGGCTCGTTGCCCATTAGCGACATTTTCATTAGGAAATAAAATTCGTTCGCCGCTTTTTGTCACAATGTATTGAAATTCTTTATCTGTCGCGAGAACATCACCCACATTAAAAGGCGTGAAATTGACCGTATCTGGCGGAAAAAGAAGGCGAAATGCGTCAGTTTCCTTAACGATCTCTGCGGCGACATAAAAGCGTTTTGCCGTTTTTCTCTCAATCGTTAAGCTTTCATCGCCACTAATCGCAGCTCGCAGTCCGGCAATCACAAGAGCGAACTCGGTCATATCATTACTACCGAAGG
>Ga0209631_10000125_pt1 | contig 98150 bp, 96 predicted proteins | sample COG_08_FD_184752 | JGI IMG/M metagenome (GOLD analysis project Ga0209631, IMG submission 184752) | Pelagic Microbial community sample from North Sea - COGITO 998_met_08 (SPAdes) (version 2) | ecosystem: Environmental > Aquatic > Marine > Neritic zone/Coastal water | place: Helgoland, sampling...
TATATATACATAAAATGGATATTTTTTTATTGTAGTATTATATTAAATGAGTTGTTCATCAAATCCTATAAATATTAAAAATACAAAAGAAATTTGTCGAGAAGATTGTTCATATAGTTTTCAATATAATCCAAATAGTTCTGCAATTATTTCAAACATGGGAGATTATTTAGAGATTCAAGTAGATGGCAAAAATACAGTAAAATTTAATTCAATTGATGTCACAGTAACAGATGTCCGTATATATCAACCATCATTTCATCTTTTTGGAGGACAGCAAACGGCAGCTGAGGTGGTTATTCAGCATAAAAATCCAATGGGCGATTCTTTATTAGTTTGCATTCCTGTCATAGCAAAAGACGGTAAAGGTGCATCGAATAGTTTTTTTTCCAAAATAATTCCAAATATCTCAAATGAAGATAAATCTCCTCAAACTGTAAATGTTAGACAATGGTCTCTAAATGATGTGGTTCCATCATCACCATTTTATTACTATGTTGGATCTTATCCATATAAACCGTGTAGTGGTAAGGTAAATATTATTGTTTTTGGTTTAGATAGTACTGCTACAATAAATTCCAACGATCTTAAAACACTAAAAACTTTAATAGATCCCATTTCTTATACAAAAGCTCAATCTATAGGAGGTGCTGCAAATAAAGACGTGGTTTTGATGAAAAATCCAATAGGCTCCCAGGGTCCAGATTCAAAAGATAGTAGTTATTATATTTTTAATGATTGCGAGGCTATAACAGGAATGGATGATGATGGAGGAACGTCATCAGTAAGAGCATCACTAATTCCCGATAAAGGAATTCCTGCCTGGGTAATAACCATGTTAGTAAGTTTTATAATTATTATTGTAATTGCAGCTATTGCAATGATGTGTTTTTCAAACAATGAAGGCGAGGCTCCAATGGCAACTAATCCGGTCCCGCTTTCAGATTCAGGTTCAGGTTTAAAAAAAAAATAAAAATAAATATATAATTATTTTAAAATATATTTATTTTATTATATATTTATTTTATTATATGGCTGTAGCAGAATGCATGTCTTCTTGAATTGGTTTATAACTCGCATTATCAGCGGGATTTGAAAGGTTGAATGAGTAAGGAAGTTTGCTTTTAATTACAATCTCCTCAACAGTAACAGGGAATTGATTATACATATTCAAATTAGAAGTTTTTGCTTTTTCACTAGGAATAAATTTACTCATAAGCGTTGAATGAGCACCTGCTTGACCGGCTGAACGTTTAACTAATTCATAACCAGCAACTGCGCCAATTGCTCCTACAACAGGATGTGCCATAAATAAATTCAAAACCATTACAACAATAACAATTTTACCAAGGACTGAATCAACTAAAGCGCCTAGTTCTCTTGGAATATCAATGGGAAAAATAATAAAAAGAATGAGGACAAGAGATAGTATGTAATAGTGTCTATGACTCTTTGGTATATTTAGTAAATTTTTCATATATCATATAATTATATTTTTTATTTGAAGGAAATTGAAATGTATATAAAAAGGGAACGTCAAAATACAATAATGAATGAAATTACAACCTATCTAGGACCTAAAGGTTATACAATATTAAAAGAGTATTTGGAAGTTGATGATATAAATTTGATAAGAAAAGAATTGACAGTGAAACCGTTTGTTCCTAAAAGTTCACTAGCATCTCCACCCGCATTTGCAGTATATAGAGAGAGCAAACGAAAGATGTATCTTCCAAAATTTTATGGATTGGAAAACTATGGAGATCCAGAAGCTAGTATTACCCCCGATGGTGTCGATATAAATATCCCATTTGAAGGAGGTTTAAGAGATTATCAAAAGCCAATTGTTAAGAAATGGTTAAAAGCTGCCAAAAATAAGGGAGGTGGGTTGATTGAAGCGGATTGTGGAGCAGGTAAAACATGTATGGCGATTTGGTTAATAGCGCAATTAAAAAAAAAGACCCTGATTATTGTACATAAAGATTTCTTGTTGAGACAATGGAAAGAACGATTAGAACAGTTTATGCCCGCTGCTAAAATTGGACGAATACAAGGTCCTATAATTGATGTTGAAAATAAAGATGTTGTAATAGGTATGTTACAGTCATTATCTATGAAAGATTATGATCAAACCCTGTTCTTAGATTTCGGGTTTACGATTTTTGACGAAGTTCACCATATATCGGCAGAGGTTTTTAGTAGAGTATTATTCAAGGCTGTTACTAAATATATGCTTGGATTAAGTGCTACTATGAATAGACAAGATGGTTTAAGTAAGGTATTTAAAATGTTTATAGGGAATGTAGAAGCTTGCTGGAAACGCGGTCCTCAAGAAAATGTTAAGGTAAAAGCTATTAATTATATAAATGATGATCCTGATTTTAGTAGAAATTTGCGCAATTATAGAGGTCAACCAGATTATGTAAAAATGATAGGTAAAATATGTGAATATTCCCATAGGACCGAATTTATTTTATCCGTTGTAAAGGATATTTGGACTAAAAATAATAAACAGCAGATAATGATTATAGGACACCGGAAAACACAATTAACTTATATTCATGATGCTATTAAACATCGAGGATTTGCTACGGTTGGTTATTATATTGGGGGCATGAAGGAAAAGGATTTGAAAATTACTGAAGGTAAAAATATAGTTGTCGCTACATATAAAATGGCGGAGGAAGCGTTAGATATTAAAACACTGACTACTATTGTAATGTCAACACCTAAAAAAGATGTTCGTCAGGCTGTTGGAAGAATTTTACGAAAAACTGGTGAAAAGCTAGTAATTGATTTTATTGATCAACATGATATATTTAAGAGACACTGGGATAAAAGGCGTAGATGGTATAATACGCAAAAATTTACTATATCAATGACGGATGTCGAAGGGTATAAAGATGATAATTGGGAATTAGTACCGGCACGTAAAAAATCTAAAAAAATGAAAGTTAATACCGAACCATATAGTTCATTATTAAACGGAAAATGTCTCTTATAACAATGACATAGTTTTACCGGCAGGAGCTGCCTGATCTAAGACTGGCGAAGGACTACTTTTTCCAGTAAAGTGATTATAATTATCTTGACAAAAATTACCAGCTGTATAGGTTGGTGGGCTGGCCAACTGTCCCTCCCACGAACCACCTTGTGCTCCTGCAGGTAACTCTAATGTTCTTGTTAATGGCGTATTACTACCATATTGCGCATATCCACCTTTTTGTGTTTTACGGCCTCCGCGACGTCCTCTCTTTTTACCTTTGCTTTTCTTTTTACGTTTTCTCTTTGAACAGCCGCTACCCCCGGCTTTATCAGAAAACATTGCTAATGAGTGCATTTTATTGGCACCCTTATGAATACCACCAGCAACACCATCATATGCCAATTTAAACGGACTTAATAGCGCATTAATGCTACCTCCTTTTCTTTTACGCGTCCCGCCCTTTTTCTTTTTCTTTCCTCCCGTTCCGCATCTTTGAGATTTTGAAGTTGAGGTGATGGGTGCGTGATAACCTGCTATATCTGCATTTCCTTTAAGAGTAGGTTTTAGATAACCGTAACCAGCCGAATTATATTGATTATATGCAGCAACCGATTTTCCTGCTCCTGATTGAATATCTGCCGGACCTTTGAAGTTACGTCCAGCTCCTAGTTTGAAATTGGGAATTAATCCGCAATTTTTATATCCAGTAACAGATGTTCCTGCTGATAAATGATAACCCTGACCCGTACCTGCTGGTACACCTGATGCAGCTTGCACGCTTGCATTTTTAGATGTCATGCCGTAACCTACACCACCACCAAACATCCTGTGCTCGTGCAAAGTTTCCCGATTCTTGTAGGGGTTGCCGCCACGTAATGTTCTTTTTTCTGCTACAGAGAGTCCCCTACTTCCATTACCGCCTCTAGTAGCGAATGCTCTAAGTCCTTCTCTAGGATCAAGAAGATTCGTAGTAGCACCACCTCTATGTCTTCTTTTTCGCCTTTTATTTTTTGTTTTGCGTTTTCTTGTTTTACGTTTCTTTTTTCTTCGACGTTTTTTCTTTGAAGATCTGCGTCTCTTCTTTCCTCCACTTTGACCCACCAAACCGCGATACGTTTTTATACCACATCCATTGACACCAAATCCTTTTCCAGTACATCCTACAACTGGTCCTTCGTTTGATGATAAAAATCCTCCAGTATGTGCATTTGTTTTATTAACTAATGAAGCCATGTTATATATATATTAATATCTATTTTTTTTTTCGATTATCATAATATCCTGTTTACTACAAATATCTCCTTTTTCTAAAGGTTCAAGAGGCATCCAACTTTTGAACTTAGAATTGTAAACGCATAGTATTTTTATTTTTTTATTTGTATCTACAAATTTATCTAAACTAATGTCTTCAAACTCTTCTTCATCATCGCTTTCTTCGAGATAATCTAAATTATCATTTTCTTTAATTGTTCTAAATAATGAATTCATCCATATACTTGTTTTATAATTTGCGATAAACGCGGTTGAGTACTTTTCTAGTTCAGAGTTTAGTGTATTAAAATATAAAGAATAGATATCACATGCTATTTCCGCTTTAACCATAAACACTTTCTTGTAGATTGTATTAATCTTAATTCGCTCATTAAGAAAATTCATATGTTTCTTAAAATATCTATGTTGAATACAGTATAAATCATATGGTAAATCTTGAATTAATTTATCAATCGAATTACGCTTTTTGGTCATGATAGGAACTCCAAAAATAACATTACTTTTATTCAATACCGTCTGTTTTATATTTTGATTCATTAATTGTGAAATTATATTAAGTCGTTCAAGTTGATTGGAGCGTGATAAATCTTGTCCCTTATAATAAAAAATATCCTCTACAAAGAAAAATGGTTGTCTATTAGAGTATACCGTGGTACCATATACAAGTGTTCCTAATCCACTGCATAAATCATCTTTGAAACAGCAAGGTTTAATGGTAATCCCCTTAATTGAATTTTTTTTGTTATCAATTTCCAAAAAAACACACACTGAATACTTTTTAAAATTTCTAAACCATGCAAAGTATTTTCCACCTTTTGGAATTGCTAAAAAAATATTAGCTGAAGAAACTTTCTTATGAATATTTTTAACATAAGAAAGTTTAATATTAGGAAAATCGCCCATTATATAATTTAGATCATTTGATGTCAGTCTCATTATTATAATAAATATCGCTGATTCTTTATATTGTTTATAAAGTTTGATATGCATTTGTAAAATTGTCACTAAAAGACATTGCCTCGGGTATACTAGATTGAGATGTTTTTTGATCTACCTCTGTTGCCATTGGTGTACTTTTTGAAGATAATTCCTTCAAATAATTTTGCAATTCATTTTTCATGGATGTATCTGATGGTTTTTTTATTTCCTCTTTAGATGTTATTTCATCTGATTCAAAAGTTTTATATATTTCTTCGTATCTTTTAGTTGGTTTATTGACTAAATCTCTTACTTTTGGTGTAGTCAAATTATTTTGCAAAAATCTATAAATAGAATGTATTAACACAATTACAACCAATGAAATTACGATTTGTTGAAAAATCCACAACAACATTATATACTAAATAGATTACTTAAGTTTATCTAAGAACGAACCAATGTCTTCTTTTAAAGAATGATTGTCATAAGATTCGGGACTCATGAAATAATAATCTACTGCTCCGTTCGATGATTCCTCTACAACAAATTTGAACTTTGAACCTTTTCTTGGAGAGAAACTATAGGTTTTTAATTGTATTATTTCATTAACAAAGGGTAGTTGATATCTTTTGTCAGTTTTACCCCATTTATTAGGTGTTATTATAAAATCAATGTTATTTATATATTTTTTTATTGACATATTCCCTTCTTCCATTAAATTAAATTTTGATACCATAAGTACATTCTTTACGTATTTAAACATTCCATATTGTGTCAATAATATTTTATCAGATTCTTCATTACAACTATAATCATTTAATTTACGTTTCATATCTCTAAGATCAATACTTTCATTTGGATAATATCTCATCTATTATTATTATTATTTCAGAGAAACTATTTAAACCATTTCCGAAATGGATATACAAAATGACAAAGGTAGTATTGATAACCAAAGCAGGAACTGTAAAAACAGAAACAATTAAAAATGTAAATTTGCAAGAATTATATAAAAAATGTAAATTTAGAAAAGCAACTGATTTTGAAAAACGGCATACATGGAAATATGAAAATAAGTGGGTATCGGTTTATTCAAAAGATACTGGAAGAGCAAATAGTGAAAATAAATATGATCTTCCACCCCCTATTGATAAAGATTTATATTTTGGCAATCTTTTAATTATCATGCATAATAATGAAATACCAAAAGATGATGAAGTATGTGATATTAGCAAGGAAATATGGTTAAAGGTTTATGAAAAATTATTTGGAGGATTTGATGATTTATGCGAAGAAGAGGAAAGCGAAGAAGAGGTGATACCCGAACATTTTAAAACAAAAGAAGGGTATTCCAAAGAAGACGGATTCATCGTTGATGATGAAGATGAAGATGAAGATTTTGTTTGTCCGAGCGAAGAAGAAAGTTGTGAAGATACTGAGAGTGGAGATGAAGATGATGATGATGATGATGATGCAAAATATGGATGTGAAACCGACGAGGAAGAACTAAATGAGGATGATGATGATGATGAAGATGAATTGAGCGATGATGATCCAACATCTGAATTATCTGAAGAAGAATATTCATATTAATTACAATTTAATTCATTAAATAAAAGATAACAAATAGGCCATTGGGTAAATAATACATGGACAATATACGAGTTTCTTTCATTAATTTGAGATTTATAAAATAATAAATTATTGAATAAAAAAGAAATGCTTCCAATATAACCTGCCATATATGTGGATTGAAGTGTTGTACGGAAACTATAATAACCAATTAAAGCATTACATAGAATGTCATAATATCTAAGAGTTGTATTTTTATCATTATAATGATAGCATATACCATTTATAAATATCATCCATGCTCTATAACTTTTATACTGATATATTAAGTATAAATATGGCAATAAACCCAACATTGGTATTGGTTGCATTACAATAATACTTATTTTATTTCTAAATCGATTGTTTGTAAATAAATTGATTTAGAAACAGATCACTTTAAAAATACAAGTAACCATGTCAACCATAAACAATCCAGATAAATTCAGAGAGAATATACGTAAGAGATTGAATAGGCTTATCCGAAAGAAAAAAATAACAGAAAATTTAGAGAAAGGTATATATAATTATGCAATTAAGATTGCAAAGGATAAAAAGGTAGTTCGAAAATGGGAAAATAAATACTTTGCCATTCTTTATATCGATAAATTCAAGAGTATTTATAATAATTTGAATAAAAAGGGTACAGTCGGTAACGCCACTTTATTGAAAAGATTAAAAAAACTCGAATTTCAACCACACGAATTAGCATTTATGAGACATCATCAGATGTATCCTGAAAAATGGCAACGTTTAGTAGATGCTAAAATCGAAAGAGACAACAATGCTGGCAAAATTGATGATACTATAGCAACTGACGAATTTCAATGCTGGAAATGCAAAAATAGAAAATGCACGTATTATACAATGCAAACAAGGTCTGCAGATGAACCTGAAACTACATTTGTTTGTTGTTTATCGTGTGCCAATCGATGGCGTTGTTAAATATATTGTTATTATTATTAAAAAATAATATATTTTTATTACAATGTTAAATTTTAAAAATGATTGTAATTGCTGTGGTATTGTGCGAAAACATCCAAAGCCTAGGTGGCACGGTTGTTTAAATTTTAAAAAACCTTCTTGTCCAAGAATGAATACACCTTCACATAATGTTCTAGCTCCTTCAAATGCACATCATTCCAAAGTAATGCGTAATGTTCAACAGCTTAAAGTAGCAACACCCGGTGGAGGTAGATGGCGTAAAGTAAATTGGAAAAGGTTTAAATTACAACAACGTACTGATCAATACCAAAACCGCGTAGTTACCAATTCTACAAATAATAAATATAAATTAGTTGTTAGAAATGGAAAGATACAAAATCAAGATACAGTAAATATAGATAATTTAAACATTAAATCCAATTGTAGAAAAAACTTAGATTTAACATGGGAAAAAATATCCCAATTAAATGAAAATGAGGTTGATAAATTATATTATGGGGGGGAAAGACCTCCCATTGGATGTAAATATTATACTGTTCCTAGTGATCCACCGGTAACAACAACTATTGATACCGTTAATGGTCAATATTGTAATAAGTTGCAACAATGGGAAACTAGATAATATTTGATATATATATATATAATGTCTACATCAAATTGTAAATGGAATACAACTGTATGTATAGATATTTCTAATTGTTGTCCAAAGCCTATTGCTTGTAATAATGGCACTTGTGGTGACTGTTGTAAATGTTGTGATTTACAGTATATCAAAAATGGTGTGATTGAGTGTGAAAAACCAAATATTTATAATACACCCTACTATTTTCAAAATTTAACAAATCCTTATTATCCATCCAATAAAAATAATTGTTGTCATGGTCAGTTTAAATTTTATACAAATAAACAAGGACAACGAATATTTGATACAAAGAATTCTAGAGGTGGTGGGTTAGGTGATATTTCATATCCTAGGAATCAATCTGGGAGATGGAATCAATCAAATACTAATACAAAATTATTTCCTGTCATATCTGTGGGAAGAAGAAACCCTGTTTTAAAAGATTGCTGGAAAAATGGAAGTTGTCCTCCTAGAACAACAAGTAAATATCATAATATTCAATTTCCCTTAACTACTGTAAGGCAATCTGGGAGATTATTTAAAAATGCCCATCCTAATCAATCAAAAAGACAATTATTTTCTTATTTAGCTAGAAATAGAGCATATTTAAAACGATAATTTAAAAGTGAATCATTTCTAGATCCTGTACTTTCCAATATTCTCTACTACCATTAGGTAATGGCCTTGCTATTATAAATGGTACTTTCTTGGCGTTCATTTCAAGCTTTGCAATAGTAAAACCATCAATAACACCGCGCGCTACTTTAATAAATGGATCAGCGCCATTATTGATTTGTTTAGCTCGAATGCCAACAATTCTAGCATATTCATATTTGCTAATAAATGGATAGGTTCGATGCAGATCATCTACAATAATACCTTTATCGTTTCTGACAATATTGCATAATGCTAAAATTTCATTATAATTATTTTGTATAATTTCTGGATGACTTTCAATGAGTTTATCATTGTCTATATCTCTTTCTAGTTTTCTAAGATTATCTTCGTCATCAGAATCTTCATTTTCTTCATCAGTTTTATCTTCTTCATCTTCGTATAAAGCGGGATTAATACCTGATGGAAGCGGTGTTTGTTCCATGATCTCATTATCAGTTAAATTATCTTCAGCATCATCACCATCAACAACCTCATCTGCATCATCAACAGCATCTGCATCATCAACATTATCACCATCATCAACCTCATCTTCAGTAGGAGTAGAAGACCTTTCGTAGGTTAAATCATCATCACTATCGTCGTCAATCAAATCTACATTTTCAGGGTCATATGTATACGTCTGAGCTAGCTCTTCATCGCCTGGCATAATAATTTCTTCATTATCTGGAAATTCGGGTTCATCGGGTTGAGACATCTAATATAGTGTAATATGATATTATTTTTATTACAATATATTAATCAATTTATTTATCATCCGCACTTTTCCATACAGTATTGCATTCTGTACACAGATATACAAATTTCATATTGGTATCATCATATCGAAGGTATAGAATATCTGCTTTATCTGAAGAGCTATCGTCATCCTTTTTTTCTTCATTTGATGCATTTGACGTACAAGCAGAATTAGGACATTTAATATTATTTATATGAGGTAAAGTAGGATCAAGTTTGGTATATTTATTGATAATATGCTCATATGAACTAACAGATGCTTTAAGTTGTGTTTGAGAAACGCAGACGTTCTCCAATGATGCAATTAGTTCATCGTCTTCGTGTCCACATTTTCTGCAATAATATATCAGTTGGTCTTTATTTTCTCCAGTTAATCGAATGTAATACATGTTTTGACATACTGTACAAAAGTGCATGGTTCTTATGAGATAAATATATATTTTATATTTATTTCAATTTTTGTTTAATTAATCTAATGATGCGATTTGTTCCTCAAATCTAACTTTTAAATCGCTATAATCATACTTTGTAGACATATTATAGACAGATATTCTATCTTCAATACTTTTAAGTTCTTCATTGTCCGCTAGTTCCGTTAATCTCTCCATAATTTTATTTTTATTCTCCAAGAAATACTTTTTAAGAATGGGATAGTATACTGAAAATTTTGATTGAAGTGATCCTTTATTTAACATTCCTAGAATTGCAACAGAATAGTTTTTATATTCTATCATTCTCTTATATGGTAAACAATATTTGTGAGTGGGTGAAAATCCTGGTTCATTAGTTAGTGGGTTCTCATTCAGTAATGTAACTAAAGTAAGAAGAATACTTCTTATAGTTTGACAGGATGTCCACTGATCTCCTTTCCAAGTGTTTAAAATAGAAACACAAACCTTTCCACTACGATATAAATTAGGATTGAATCTAGTAACGCCATCATTTGTACAATATGTTAGAGCCGGTGGCTTGAAAGGGTACTCTTTTGGAAACTTAAATTTAAAAAAATAAAAGCCGTCTGCGTATGGAGTATCTGACGGACCGATAATCATGGCTGTACCTTTGAACATATTACCCTCATCATGAATATAATGAATACCCTGTTCGGATAATGGATTTCGCATAATATCTGCTACATCAAGAAGAAGACGTTTTGTACTATTTTTTGAGACAACCTTGTTTTTGTTTTTCATTTTAAATTATATGTTTAGAAATATTTAAATGTTTATACTAAAATATTAAATATGATAACTGCTTTATGTAGTAATATATTATTAAAAACTTTTCCCAAATACTAAATACGAACGTTAAAAATAAATTGATATAAAAAAATGTCCGGGTATATATACCAAAAACAATGAGTAATTATCCGATAACATTAAATGGATTTCTTGCATTACATAAACATAAGAATGGTAAGGAAATTACCCACACAAAAATAGGAAATGCATCTATGGGAATATATGGTGGAAAATTTAGTATTCCTGATGAGGCGATGGATGATTTTTGGAAATTGTATCACAAAGACGTATTTGTAGATGGAAATCCAAGTTATTTAACCGAATCACAAAGAAAAAATGAAGGGCCGATATTAGTGGATATAGATGAAAGATATGACAATGATATAGATTGTAGACAACATACAGATGAACATATATTTGATCTTGTTGAATTGTTTATTGAAAAGATTAGAACATTTATTAATTGGGACAAAGATACTACTCCGAAAGCATTTATATTTGAAAAAGATAATGCTAATACGACAAATGATGAATATACAAAAGACGGTATACATATTGTAATAGACATGTCTCTTCCTTATGCTATTCAAATGGCGGTCAGAGATAAAGTATTAAAAGATATTGGTAATATCTTTGAAGACTTGTCTTTGATAAATGATTATGACTCGCTTGTTGATAGTAAGATACCTAGTGGTATAAATAAGTGGCAAGTATTTGGCTCCAAAAAGCCTGGCAATGAAGCGTATAGATTAAAGAAAGTTTATAGTATTAATGTTGATGAGGATGATGAGGTTGATTTTGAAGACTGTACATCAGAATATAACAGTAAAAATAATTTAAAACTTTTAAAAGAAGTAAGTGCTAGAAATTTAAATTTGATAAAACCTAGTTTGACAGATTCAGCTAAAGAATTGGTTAAAAAATGGAAAGTTATTAAAGGGAAACGAAAGGCAAAAATCAAGATGAATTCTGGTGCGGGAAACAATAATCAATTGTTTTCAATGGGCGTGTTTGAAACGATTGATAGCGAAAATAAATGCAAAGCGATAGTTGATCAAATATTACAAATGGCTAGAACGAATGATGAGTATGATATAATTATGGCGCATGATATGACAAACATGCTTGATGAAAGGTATTTCGAACCCTACGATAAATGGATGGAGGTAGGTTGGGCGCTTAAAACTGTTTCTCCATTATTGTATCCTATTTGGCTTAAATTCTCCTCTAAAAGTGATAAATTTAACTGGATAGATAATGACTGCTATAAAATGTGGCACGAACACGGTGGCAATGGATCTTTGACTCTGGGTAGTTTAAGATATTGGGCTAGAGAATGTTGTCCCGATGATTATGATAAAATCAAAACCGAATGCGTAGATTATCATTTGAATAAAACGGTTGAATGTGAAGAACCTAATGAATATGATGTGGCTAGATTAGTATATGTGATGTTTGAAGGCAAATACAAGTGTACGAATATTAAAAACAAAATTTGGTATGAATATAAAGGTGGTAAATGGAAAGAGATTGACTGTGGTACTACTTTGAGACAGGCTCTTTCAACTAGGATTAATAAATTATATGCAAAGAAGATTCACGCATATGTTCATTTGATTAATACAGCCGATGATGCTGGGGGTGAGAAGGTAAAAGAGCTCAGATTAAAAAACACCGCTTTATCAAAAATGGCACTGAAACTGAAGAAAACTTCGTGGAAACAAAATATTATGAGAGAGTGTTGTGAATGCTTCTTTGATGGTAATTTCATTAATCTTTTGGATAAAAACACGGATCTTCTAAGTTTTAAGAATGGAGTATTGGATATGGGGAAAAAAGAATTTCGTGAAAGTAGATCTGATGATTATTTATCGTTGTGTACAAATACAAATTATATTGAATATAATCCAGATGATGACGAGCATGTTGTGATCAGGAGTGAAATTACTGAATTTATGGAGCAATTGTTTCCAGATCCTAGTTTGAATAGATATATGTGGGAACATTTGGCGAGTGTATTGATTGGAGATAATAGAAATCAGACTTTTCATATTTATACTGGATGTGGTAGAAATGGTAAATCAAAATTGGTAGAACTCATGGGATTGGTCTTAGGAGAGTATAAGGGGTCTGTTCCACTAGCTTTAATTACACAAAAAAGAGGTAGTATTGGAGGTGTTTCGCCTGAAGTTGCTCAATTAAAAGGACTTCGATACGCCGTAATGCAGGAGCCTTCGAAAAATACAAAGATGAATGAGGGTATTATGAAAGAGCTTACAGGCGGTGATCCTATTCAAGGCAGAGCCCTATTTAAAGACACAGTGACTTTTATTCCACAGTTTACGTTGGCTGTTTGTACAAATCATTTATTTGATATTCAAAGTGCCGATGATGGTACTTGGCGTAGAATCAGAGTTTGTAATTTTGCATCTAAGTTTGTAGACAACCCTTCAGATAAACCTGAAGATTTGGAATTTAAAGTTGATAGAAATATTGATAAGAAATTTCAAAGATGGATTCCAATATTCACAAGCATGTTAGTTGAAATTCTGTTTAAGACAGATGGTCTAGTTACTGACTGTGATGCAGTACTTGCTCCTACTCAAAAATATAAGGCACAACAGGATTATTTTACAGGATTCTTGAAGGAGCGTATTGTGAAATTAGATGGATCTAAGATTAAGAAACGCGATGTTCTTAATGAGTTTCAGGAATGGTTTAGTGAATTGTATGGTGGTAAAGTACCAACTGGTAAAGAATTATATGAGTTTCTTGGGAAAGAACTTGGTAAGCCAACGGGAGTTGTTTGGAAGGGATATAAGTTATATCATGCTCACGATCTAGTAGATGATATGGATATACAACCCAATGGTCTCTAAATAATATGAATTGTTTATAAAAATTCAAATTATTTTTATCTTCGTCTTCTAGTACGTTTTTTTCTTTTACGAGTTGCTCTTTTCTTTTTACGTTTATGTTTTGTTTTACGTTTTCTTCGCCATCTTCTGCGTTTAGTTTTCCTCCCTCCTTTTTGGACCATCCCTTTTCCAAGATTACTCAAGAACTCTCCCGCTTTAGTTCGTATGTTATTCACCGCCTGCTTTAAAGTTGTTGACGCTTGATCACGAGTTGTTTCAAGCTTTGCAATACCATCTTTCGCAGTATTTTGCGCAGCGTTTAAAGTAGAAGTAGCAGCAGCGGCAGCAGATTTAGCAGCATCGCCGGCAGCTGCTATAGCCTTTTCTAAATGTTGTTGTGGAATTGATGTCATAGACTCTGAAGCGGGTTGTACCATGGGTTGAGGATTTTTTGATAGTGTTGTCGCGGGCGATGTTGTAGGTGATACGGCTGGTACAGTCGATACAGCTGGCACAGTCGATACAGCTGGTACAGGTGGCAATTTAGACGCCATTTTTTGGGTTCCTTCATCTGCTTGAACTCTTGCGGTATTGATGATTGTCTTGAGATTTTTTACTTTGTTCATAGTATCTCTAGGAGTGACTGATAGTGTTTCTTTTGTAAGGTCGCTTGGTTGTGGTGATGTAGATTTTAATGCAATTTCATTTTCAAGTATATTTGTATTTCCTATTGCAGTATTTTTAATAGCATTTAATGATTTACGTAATAAATCATCCATCATTTTTTTATCAGTGATACGGTGACCATAACATTTAATTTCTTTACCATCATTCATGCCTACATTATATTGGTGTTCTGTCCAAAAATTTTTAGGTAATATTCGATTATCACTCATTTTAATATATAATTAGATTAGAAAGAAATCTAGATATATATCTATGCTTTTACCCTTTTGTATAATTCTAAAGCTGCTAAACCTCCGGCCACTTGGGCAATGATATATGGGAGTAGATCTTCAGATGGCAATTTACCCGCAGCAACCATCATAACAGAAACTGCTGGGTTAAAGTTTCCTCCTGAGAATTTACCCAATACCATAATTGCCACTGCTAAAGCTAATCCAATTGGAATAGCTGACCCAGTTGCCATAATAACATACAGGAAAAAGAAAGTGCCTAAAAATTCTGCTACAAATTTGTTCATTATATATTATTTAATTAGATAATTTATAATGAGTATTATAATATTTAAAACTTCAACAATCCAGCACCAGTTATTTTTTGATCGCAAGCGTATTTGCAAGATTTAGTATTAAATAACTGTCTAGAACCGCCGTACAACCGTCTCCATTTTGTAACATCTGAACCCGATCCTCCATTGGCGGAATAGATATTATTACATTTGCCTCCATATCTTGGTTTCTTAGCTAATCCGAATACCGGTCCATATGCATAAACTTCATTACACTCTTCTCCTTTGAATTTTTGCCCATCTGGCATGCAATTTTTGATTTGCTTAATAACTGCAACGCGTCGTCTAATATTATTTTCCCTTGCTACCTGACTACCTTGTAATTTGGTAGGTGCTGGCTTTCTTGCGCTGTTTAGTTCACGCAGTCTGATACCACAGCCTTTATTTGTTGCAGCTCCTTTAATTCCAAAAAGAGGTTGTAATGTTTTTAAACAACATTTTTTAGAATTACCATATCTACATTTTGGATTAAATTTACAGTTTCGCATTTATATATTTACTAAATATAATTTTCTATCCAAATGTAGACTCCCCGCTATAAGAAATATATAAAAATCCATCATCATCTTTATAATCTTCATAGTATTGAGACAAAAGCGCAGAAGTGGTTGGCATAACATGATCATTTACAAACAGATAAATTCCTTTATCAGAGGATAGTTTTAATCTTTTTCGAATGACATACATAAAATTAGCGATTGATAAATCATTGGGTACTAAATATTTTTTTCTATCTATATCAGGAACATCATCATCATTTCCCCATTTTTCACAAATAATAGGAATTCTTTCTGGATATTTTTCTCTTATCCTAGTAGATTCATCCAATCTTTTTTGAAATGGAAAATTATCTCTAAAACCTTTCCGCGCGGGTTTTAGATTATCGTTAAAAAATCTTTCTAAACTCTTCTTCATTAATAAAATAGTGAGACTTTTTCTAAATATTTTATGCTAATTATTCTGTAATTACTCTTGGGGCAATATTCATTGTAATTAGCTCTTGCGACAGTAACTTGAATGCGTATGGAATATTAATCCTTGAAAAGCCGGTTCTATTACCACAAGTTCTACACTGATGAATATTCTTTTCATCATTAAACACGGCAAATAATCCACAGGATTTACAAGCATATACATGAAATTTATCCGATGAATCATATAAACGGCCTTTAGTAAAGCGACTGCATCCATGCGATACCATACAATCACGTTCCATTTCACCATAACGCAAACCACCCTCACGCGATCTACCTTCCGCGGGCTGTCTTGTAAGTACCACCATTGGTCCTGATCCACGAGCGTGTTGCTTATCATTAACCATATGCTTTAATCTTTGATAAAACGCTGGACCTATGAATATATCTGTTTCTAACTGTTCGCCTGTTTGACCATTAATCAGTATTTTATTACCGCGACTTTCATAACCTTGTTTTGCCAATAATTTACATATATCGGAAATTGGAAAATCGTTAAAACTTGTCCCATCACCAAAGAGTCCTAGTTCAAGTAGAACCATTCCCAAAAGGGTTTCCTTTAATTGACCAATTGTCATTCGAGAAGGAATGGCGTGGGGGTTTATAATGATATCTGGTCGAATACCATCTTCGCCAAAGGGCATATCAGCTTCAGGTAATACTACGCCTATAGTACCCTTTTGACCGTGTCTCGACGAAAATTTATCTCCAATTGTCGGTTTACGTCTAGTTCTAATTCTAACCTTTGCAAAGGTATATCCATCACCATTTCTATGAACATAATTTTTATCAATATAACACTCCTCGTGAGTTCTATGAGCTTTGCTATGATCTTGATATTTTATTACTTTAGTATGATCATTACGATTTGCTTTAATAGGAATCACTTTACCAAGTATGATATCTTTGTTTTCAACAAGTGTATTTTCTGGAATTACACCTTTATTATTTAACTTATTATAATTTCCAAATTTCATTCCCTTGGTCTTTGAAGCATCAGGTTTACATCTAATCTCTTCATCTCCGTGAATTTTCTTGTCCTCATCTTTATCAGAATGATAAATAGTGGCGCAAAATAATCCTCTATCTAAAGCTGCTTGATTGAATATAATACTATCTTCCTGATTATAACCGGAATAAGTCATTATTGCAACATTAACCATAGTTCCCGATGGAATCAAATTTAATTTCACAAAATTCATTAATCTAGTATCTACCAAAGGTCTCATCGGATAATGCAAGATATATGCTGTTTTATCCATTCGATTATCAAAGTTTGTAGCATACATTCCCATTGCTTGTTTACCCATAGCACACTGATATGTATTTCTTGGAGACTGGTTATGTTCTGGAAATGGGATACACGAAGCTAGAATACCGAATATAGTACTCGGATGTATCTCGCAATGTGTAAAGTTATATTTGAATTTATCTTCAAAATCATCAAGCATTTTTCTTGGCGTCATTGCAACCATTGAATAATTTTGTTCTTCTGGATCTAAATACTCAATTATCGAATCAGGTATCTCATGATTCAACATAAAATCATTCCATTTTAAATCTCCTGAAAAGATTTTTTCTTTGATTTTTTCATCAATTAGAAGATTGTTATTTTTAACACGAAGAAGTGGTCTTGTTGGCCTACCAGCATCATTGCATATTCTAATTTCTTGCGATACACAATCAAATACAATACCTGTATAAATGTTTAAAATGCCATCAGATTTCTTTTCTTTGAGGAATTTGTAGAGTTCTACGGGTTTATCTGTAATACCTATCCATGCTCCATTAATTAATACTTTAACTTGATCATATAATTCATTTGGTTCGCAATCGTCTATTGGATGGACTCTTGATTCAACAATATCATATATGGGCTTACTATTTGATCGAATTGTCATATGTGCTAGATATGATAAATTTTTTACAACACCTACAGGGGCACCTTCTGGCGTCTCCGCTGGACACAAATATCCCCATGATGTACCGTGTAACTTTCTTGGAGGGATCAACTTTCCACTTTTATCAATTGGCGTGTTAACTCGCCTTAAATGTGAAAGACTTGAAACATATGTTAGCCTATTCAATACCTGAGCAACTCCTACTTTATTTGAATTTGAATTTTTGACACCAAAATCACCAGTGGCAAGCGCTCTCTTGATTCCATTTTCAATTGTTGTTGATTTCACAATCTTGTAGATATTAGTACGATTAATAATATTCAAGAAATTTTCAGTAGATCTCCATGAACCATTATTGATTTCTCTAACAATTTGCTTGGACATGTCTTTGACCAACTTATTAAAATAATTTCTGAATAAATTATTCAAAAGTGTACCAGTTAAATCAATGCGTTTATTCAAATAAGAATCTCGATCATCAATTTTCCTCCAACCAAAACTTGTTGAAAGTAGTTTATTTGTCATATATCCTAGAAAATAGATTTTTTGTTTTTCAGTTGGACAATGCGGGAACAAGTCATTATCAAGAACATTGACAGTAAATTCTTTTTTCTTTCTTTCCCCTGTTTCTTTATCCATATTAATTGGAGTATACATCGCATACGATACAATATAATTTAAACAATCTTCTTGCGTTATATATTGGTTTGCTTCTATAATTGACGCTTTTAAAGCATACAACATCTTTTTCATCTTTTTTGATTTAATGTTTAAAATAATAAAGGAGCATATTTTTTCATCTTCAATAATACCCAATGCTCGAAATAGAATAAACAATGGGATAGGTTGTTTAATGCGAGGAATTTGTATTTGTATTGGATGACCAAAACCATTATTCTTAGTACAAATTACTACTTTGATTTGCTTTGGCGAAATGCATTTGAAATCTGGGATAGATTTAATTTCGGCAGCCCAAGACCATTTATTATTATTTTTCTTAATATTAAAACACATCACACGATTTTCAGCAGCTCTTTCTTGGGCAATGACAGTTTTCTCTGAACCATTGATAATAAAATATCCACCTGCATCAAATCGACATTCTCCGGTTATATCCGCATTTAAATGAGAATTTTGAGTCAAAACACAAATTGCTGATTTTACCATAATAGGTAATTTTCCGATATGAATCTTTGACAGTTTTTTGTAATGAGTTTCGCATTGTTGAAGATTTTCCCCTGATCTATGTATGATTTTAATATCCAAATCTAATGTCATGGCAGAAGCGTATGTAAAATTTCGCATTCGCGCCTCCTGAGGATACATAATTTTAGTAGCTCCGTTATTTTCATGAATTTGAGGCCTATAAATATGAAAATTAGTGAATGTTATAATAAGTTCAAGCTTATATTTTTGACTATCCGGGTCAAAATCTTGCTCAGAATGAATAGTTACAGGATTAAACATGTCAATCGTTTTTTGTATTTGTGTTCTAGTAAAATCATTATAAGATTCAAGTTGATGACGGATGCACCTGCCCAAATGCTGTCCCTTAAAATAAGTTTCTATAATCTTCCACGATAATTCGCTGTCGATATTCCTATTATTTGACATGGTTTCCAAAGACATTATGAATTAATTTATATTTCAATTTATCTTTAAATAGTAATTAAAATTGTAATCAAAATAATATTTCGATTATATATATGAGTAATCCAAAAAATCCTAATAAAAATAGAGACCCAAGCAATAATAAGAATATAAATCTAATTATAACATTTGATACTAGTAAAAATTCTATTAAAAACCCGATTTTTCCACCCCTACAAGATTCTAAGAAAGAAAATAATGATTTAAATAATAAAGAAGAATCTGATAATATAAAAACAGATATAAATAGTAATACTGTATTATTCACAATGAAGATTAATAGTGTTTTAAATGAATTAAGGAAAAATAGGGAAGAAAATGATAAAACAAAAAGTGATAATCATAAAAAAATTATAACGGCTAGTTTAGATAAAACATTTAAAACACGCAATGATAATACAAAAAATCTTTCTTTGGTACCATTTAAAAAACCTAAAAATGAAAATGTAAGTAAAACGGATATAAATGAAATTGTACGTCAAATTCAAAATAAATACAATTTAATCTACAAAGATACCTCATCAAATGATGTTAAGTCGGTAATTAAGCCAAAACGGATTTTGAAACATACAGGTACACAATTTCCACCACCTCCTCCGCCTCAACCGCCTAATAAATTTGGTTCATTATTTATTCAAGGGCGAAGGCCTAATTCATGGAACGTTGGTAATAACAAAGGTAATAGTGTAAATTGGACTCCAAATGAAAGTTGGAAGGGGTGGGATAAAAAATGGTCACCTCCATCGACTAATATAGATAAAAATATATTTCCTTCCCTCCCGCCCACTGTACCCCCTCCTTTGAGTATAAAAAAGACCAAAGTTGTCATTGAAAGAGAAATTAATGGATTAAGTGATATTTTAAAATTAATAGAAGATTATCCGTTAAAAGTCGATGTAGAGTATAATATTAATATGAAAGCTATGCATGATATTAAAAATCCTCTTTGTGAATTGAATGATATGATAGGAATGCATAAATTGAAAGATTCAATTATTGACCAAGTTATATTTTTCTCTCAGGAATTACACAAGGATAATGATTTTATGCATACCGTTATTTATGGTCCACCTGGAACAGGTAAAACGGAGATTGCTAAGATAATGGGCAAAATATTTTCATGCATCGGTGTATTAAAAAATAATAAATTTAGAAAAGTTACAAGAGCGGATCTTATAGCAGGTTATTTAGGACAAACTGCTATGAAAACTCGTGACGTGATAGCCGATTGTTTAGGAGGTGTACTTTTCATTGATGAAGCGTATGCTTTAGGTAATAGAGAAAAAAGAGACAGTTTTGCAAAAGAATGTATTGATACTCTTTGTGAAGGATTAAGTGATCATAAAGATAAATTAATGGTAATTATAGCAGGATACGAGGATGATTTAAACAAATGTTTTTTCTCTTATAATCAAGGATTAAATTCCCGATTTCCATGGAGATTCCATACTGATGATTATAAAGCGCCAGAATTAAATTTAATATTTCAAAAAAAAGTAAAGGAAATCGGATGGTCTTTAAAAAAAGATGTCCCAGATAGTTGGTTTGAAGAAAAAATGGAATATTTTAAATATTTTGGACGGGATATTGAAACACTGCTTGCCAAGACTAAAATAGCCCACGGAAGGCGCGTTTTTTGTAAGGCACAAGATGAAAAACGAGTTTTAACTATTAAAGATATAAATAAAGGATTCAACATGTTTATCGACAATAATGAAGTTAAAGATCGTAAAGATGGGAATGGGAATTTTATGCAACATATGTACATATAAATCCGTTTATTACTCATCTTTTTTATAAATTATTTTATTATTATGAGTGCTAGAAAAACCATACAAATTAATCCTGATTTTTTTAAGTTAAGTGGAAAAGGAAAAACAAGAAAAAAGAGAGATAAAAAAGCGAAGAGACAAGACCTCAGACTTTCGATAAAACCAAATGATATCAAAAAAAAACTAATGGCAAAGATTAAAGAACATCAAAAACAAAAAATAGACGATGATAAATCAACTATTGCAGTGAAAAAAGATGAAGAGGCGCAGGAAAAATTTACAAAGGATTTTAATAACCAAATTGATTATTTAGAAAAAATTATTGGAAATAAAAAAGAAAAAGAACGAAAAAAGAAAAAAAGGAAACGTACTCGGAAGACACCAGAACCAATTGAAACAAATATATCTCCGGCACCTGTACAGACAAAAATTTCAACCGCTCCACCATATGGCTGTTTGAAAAATGGAACTAAACCTACGTATTCGCAATACAAAAAAACATTAAAGGTACGTGAAAAAATTTCATTGCCAAAAGAAACGTTATTTTCTAACCCCAAGCCAAAAAAAGATAATACTCGTGAAGATAAACTGGCAAAACTTAAAAAACGTATGGCAACTCCTAAGAAAGCAAAGCCTATTCAAAGGTTAGTTTCGGTTAAAAAAACAATTAAAATTTATAAACTAGGTAAAAATAAAAAGAATGCAAATGTGGGTGTTTTAGTTAAATCTGGTAAAACACGAAAATTAATACGCAAAGAACACGAAGTATTACGAAAAAAATGTTTATCAGAGATCAAAAATTATCTGAGAAAACATAATTTAATTAAAATTGGATCTGCTGCACCCGAATCTGTGTTGAGAAAAATTTATGAAGATTCGTTCCTAGCGGGTAATATCTATAATAAAAATCCAGATAACCTACTACACAATTACTTAAATGACGAGACTTTTAATTAATCAAATAATATTAAATACATTTTAGATCTTTATATAAATGACATTAATTGCCGATTATATAAAGCATGAAAATGAATATATTAAGAGATATGGACCAAAGACAATGTTTTTGATGCAGTGTGGTTCATTTTTTGAGGTTTATTGTTGTAAAAAAAATGGAACATTTTCAAATAATAGAATTGTTGAATTTTCACAAGTGTGTGAAATGAGAATTGCAAATAAAAAATCAAAACACGAAGGAATGCCCGTTTATATGTCCGGATTTCCAGAGATACAATTGGATAAATATATTAAAAAGTTGAATGAAGCGGGATATACGGTTCCGGTATGGATACAAGAACCTACAAATCCAAAAATAAGGAAAGAATATGGTATATTTTCACCAGGAACCAATTTTGATCTAACTCAAAACCAACTATCAAACAAAATAATGACTGTTTGGATTGAAATGTATGATAAAACCATGTTGAATAAAAAACCTAGAGTGTGTTGTGGAATCGCTTGTATTGATATCATATCTGGAGACGTTATGACATTTCAGAATCAGGAAGAATATTTTCATTGTCCTACAACATTTGATGAATTGGAGAGATTTTATTGTAGTTATAAACCCAATGAACTTACAATAATTCATAACTGTACAGATTCTCAAATCAATGATATAATTTCATTTGCCGACATCGATAGCAGTCTTATTCATTTACTTTCAATGAATGATGAGAATAGTGAATGGACAACTGCTATTAAAAACTGTCAAAAAGAAACTTATCACGAGGCAGAACTTACTCGATTTTATGATATACCTGATTATGACTTATTTTATGATACGTATAAATTAAGAGAACGAAATTTTTCAACTCAAGCTCTTGTATTTTTATTAAATTTTCTGGATTTTCATAATAATGATCTTGTAAAACAATTAAAAATACCTACGTTTATAAATATTGATGAACGCCTTAGATTGGGAAATCACTCATTAAGACAGCTTAATATTATTAGCACCGGGCGCAGAGGTAAATTATCATCTTTGGAATCTTTGGTAAATAAATGCAAAACTTCTATGGGTAAAAGATGGTTGTATCATAAGTTATTAAATCCCGTTACCGATCATACGTATTTGAAAAAGGAGTATGCTATTCAAGAATATATATTAAAAAATGTAGAATATAATGAAATTTACTCGTTATTAGGAGGCATTACTGATTTTGAAAGATTATTTCGTAAGATAATTTTGGGCAAAGTTGCACCATCAGATTTGTCTATGTTATATGATAATTTAAATATAGTTTCTCAAATTCATAAAATAACAAATGGTGATAATACCTTAAAAGACTATTTAAATTCACCAAATCTCTCCAATTCTACACAAATGGTGAAAATGAAAATGGATAAATCAATAAACCTGTCGATAGCTTCAACAATATCATGCTGTGATTTCGATCAGAATATTTTTATTAGAAATTTACAGGAGAAAAAAAGACTAGATGATGCCGAATATGAATATATGGAAAAGATAAATAGGTTAGAAGCAATTCGGCAGTTTTTAGATTGTTTAATTCCTGAAAATTCAAAAAAAATCAAAGAAAAGGTCAAGGTTCATCAAACAGAAAAAAGTGGACAGTTTTTAATCACTACTAAAACACGTTGGAAAAAGTTAAACAAACACTCCATGAAAAAATCTCTAACATACAAATGTTTTGATAATATCGAAAATTTTCTATTCGATCAGGCGGCAATAATAAATTCTTCGGCAACAGGAAACAATGTCAGATTGGATTCACCTCAGTTAAATCAATTATATGGAGAGATTATGAGTAAAAAGTCTAATTTTAAAGAAGTATTAAAGAGTGTTTATAAAGATTATATCCAATCCTTTTTGGAATTAAAAAATGAATTTAAGGTGATCATTGATTATTTGGTCAGATTGGATTTTCTATTGGCACGAGTTCATGTATCGAGAATTTATAACTATTGCAAACCAACAATAGACAATAGCGCCTACCAATCATTCTTTGATGCCAAGGATATCAGACATCCATTAATTGAACATCTTCAAGATAAGGAAATTTATGTACCAAATGATGTTACAATTGGATTAGACGATACCGGTATTTTATTATTTGGAACGAATGCGGTAGGTAAGTCGAGTTTGATTCGGGCAGTAGGAATGACCATTGTGTTAGCTCAAGCGGGATTTTTTGTACCTTGTAGTGATTTTCGATTTAAGCCATATACTTCAATATTTACTAGAATATTAGGCAATGATGATATTTTTAAAGGATTGAGTTCCTTTGCGGTTGAAATGAGTGAATTGGGAAGCATTCTTAGAGGTGCAAATGATTCTAGTTTAGTTTTGGGGGATGAATTATGTTCTGGCACGGAGACATCATCTGCTTTATATATTATTAGAGCGGGTTTGGCGTGGTTACATGAGAGAAATGCCTCATTTATTTTTGCTACTCATTTTCATGAACTAACTGATAAAGAAGATATTTTAAAATTGGATCGTTTAGTTATGAAACATATGGTAGTTGAATATGATCCCGGGACGGATTCATTAATTTACAATCGAAAACTGCAAAATGGATCTGGAACTAGATTATACGGTTTAGAAGTTTGTAAATCACTCGCAATGCCTAAAGAGTTTTTGGATCTAGCAAACGGATTACGGTGCACCGATAATCCGGGTAATAATGTTATTTTATCTAGAAAATCTACACAATATAATTCTAAAAAAACGAAAGGTAATTGCGAGATCTGCAATAAAAAGGCGCAAGATATGCACCATATGAATCCGCAAAAATTAGCAAATAAAGAAGGATTTATTGGAACATTTCATAAAAATCATAAAGCTAATCTTATGGCAGTTTGTAAAAAATGTCACGATAAATTTACAAGAAACGATACCGTGCATCGTCGCGTAAAAACAACACAAGGTTATAAAACTGTAGAGATTAATATGTAATTATATATATAATGGCGAATTTCTTTAAAGGTAGTATAGCATTCATGGAAAAATATTTTTTACAGATATTACTTATGGTTTTAGTATTTTGTTTAATAACAATTTATATGGTTACAAATAATATCCATATCCATAAATCAAAACATCATTTAGTAAAAGTAGCTACTGTAGAAACTTTTGAAAATCCCTTTGCGGAAAGTTTATTATTTGATCCAAAAACAAATGGAGCAAAAGCATTTGATGAAACATGTAAAAGGGACCCGTATGAATGTCATGAAATGTGTAATTCCTTGTTAGATTCCGAAACATGCAATATGTCTAACAGCTGTGTTTGGACTCATAGCAAAGAAGATGAAGATGGAAATATGGAAGAAAAATGTGTTGCGGGCAATGATTTAGGAGCTACATTTAATGCGGATAAATATGTTAAAACATTTTTCAATGGTTTAGAAATTTAATATTTAGAAAAATTGATTTATATATTTATTATCTTATATAAATCAAAGAACAATGATTATTCCAGTGAAATGTTTTACATGCGGCAAAGTTTTGGCAAACAAGTACTTGTTTTATACAAGAGAAGTTAGGAAAATGAAACTAGATAAAGAACAGGACCCAGATAAAGTAGTTTATTTAACAAACGATTATGCAGAAAAAACTCCAGAAGGCGTTGTATTGGATAGTTTAGGACTAACAAGAATATGTTGTCGGAGACATATGTTAACACATGTTGATATCGAATAAATATATTATAAATATATATATGCGTAGAAATAGTTTATCTGGGGGAAAAAGAAAAGGAAGACGTACTTTAAAACACAAACGTAGAAAATCTCACAAGAGTAGAAAATCTCACAAGAGTAGAAAATCTCACAAGAGACGCACACGCGTAAAAAGAAAGCGCCGCAGATCTAGACACAGGGGAGGTTATTCGGGCGCAGGAAATATGATTTTGACACCTGCAACTTTTTCACCTACAAATGCTTACCCACCGAATGGACCTGTTCTTGTCCCATCTCCGGGTATTACCAAGGTAGCAACAAAAGGAGGTGATCAACAATACTATTATCAAAAAAACAATAAGGTTATGAAGGCCCCGGAATCAACTAATCCTCAAAAACAATCTGGTGGAAGAAGACGCACAAAGAAAAGAAAAAGAAAACATAAGAAACGTAAAACTCATAAACGTAAAAGCAGAAAACATAGAAGACGTTGTCGTCATCGAGGAGGAGGTCTTTCAGATGTTGTCGAATCAATTCCAGGAGGTACAGATGTAAGAGATGTATTTTTTAAAGCTGGCAATGTTGTAGGTAGTTTGTATAGTCAATATAATGGATATGGAAGTACAAATCAACCACCAATGACCAACTATACATCAGGACAACCTATTAATAATCCAGTTAAAATGACGGCAGGTACTATAGCAATGCAAGATTATATTCAGGATGGGTCTGCTCAAGCATCTAAATTCAAAGCAGGTTACAACTAATACTGATAAAGTTATCTTTACTATGTATATAATGAAACAACTCTCAAAAATGTATAATTCATTATGTACACCATCTCAACTTTATCTAATGTTATCTGTAGTAAGTATTTTAGCATTATTGATGCAAAATTATTCATCACCAAACACATATACTGTTGGTAGATATACGGTGCCTTTAGAACATCATAATATGATTTTCTTTGTATTTAAGGCTATATATGTATTGGTATGGACATTTTTACTTAATCAACTCTGTAAATATGGATATGGAGGCATTTCTTGGTTTTTAGTGCTTTTACCATTTCTTTTAATGTTTGTTATTATTGCATTGTTATTATTGGCTAATATGAGATAAGAATATTATTAATATAATAATAATCTTTTCTAGTTAAAAACTCTTTAAAAATATAAACATAAGATATAATAGAATGAGTTTTAATCCAGTCTCATGGAAATTGTTGAATCTTTATTTTAAAGATAATCCATCATTTTTAATAAATCACCATTTAGAATCTTATAATGATTTTTTTAAAAATGGATTACCGCAACTCTTAAAAGAAAAAAACCCAATACATTTATTTAAAAATCAAGAAAGAATTACAATAGATAAAGAAACAAAACATGTTGGATATTCATTGCCTAATGGCAGATCATTACCAATTACATTTGACGAAATGAAGGAATTTTTCTCTGATGAAAATGATGAGCAACTAGATAAGCGCTGGAAAAATGCTGAAGGGAATGGCCCGACTAAGACATTAAATATTGAAGAGTATAAATACAATGCAAAACTTTATATCGGAGGAAAGGATGGTACAAGGATTTATTATGGTAAACCTGTTATTTATGATGAAAATGGAGAGAATAAACTAATGTATCCCAATGAAGCAAGATTACGGAATTTTAATTATTCATTCACGATTCATTATGATGTTGAAATTGAATTTACATTATATATTCCAAAAAACGACGGTTCAAATAAACATGTTATTGAAACGCAAAGTGTAACATTAGAAAAAATTTATATGGGCAAATTTCCCATAATGATACAATCCGATTTATGTATTTTAAATGGAATGGCACCCCAAGTCAGAAAAAATATGGGCGAAGATCCTAATGATCCGGGAGGCTACTTTATCATTGATGGCAAAGAAAAAGTAATAGTTTCTCAAGAAAAGTTCGCCGATAATGTACTTTTAATTCAAAAAGATATAAATGATATGGTGTCGTTTTCAGCAAAAATTCGATCAGTATCAGAAGACGCATCTAAACCTATGAGAACTCTAGCTGTGAAAATGATAAAAGAACAACCAATGTCTTCAAATGGTCAATTAGTTGTTTCTATTCCAAATGTAAGAAAACCCGTGCCATTATTTATTGTAATGAGAGCGTTGGGCGTTATATCAGATAAAAGTATTATAGAATACTGTCTATTGGATATTGAAAGATACGCGCATTATATGGAAGCATTAAGACCATCAATTCATGACGCAGGTTTAGTATTTACACAACAGGCAGCTTTAAAATATATTGCATCTCTTACTAAAGGTAAAACGCTAGAACACGCTATGCAAATTTTGATGATTTATTTTTTACCTCATATAGGCGAGTTAAATTTTACACAAAAAGCTCTTTATCTGGGATATATTGTTAAGAGAATTCTTTCTGTATCTCATGGAGAAGAAAAACCAACTGATCGTGATAGTTATCTTTATAAAAGAATTGAGATTTCGGGAACTTTAATTTATGATCTTTTCAGAGAATATTACACATTGCAACAAAAAGATATCTTTTTACAGATGGATAAGGAATATTTTTATGCTGTTAAAAAAAGCGCTTCAAGTTATCAAAACCGCGATTTTATTCGATTAATTATGGATAACCAGTCTATTATTTTTAGAAATAGAATAACAGAAGCAGGATTTGCTAGAGCATTTAAAGGAGATTGGGGATCTGAAGCTCATACTAAAAAGCCAGGAGTGTTACAAGACTTGAGTAGATTATCATTTTTTTCCACGACAGCACAACTTAGAAAAACAAATACCCCGATCGCAGCAGATGGAGCAAAAGTGGTTGGACCACGTTTAATTAACAGCACACAATGGGGAATTTTGTGCCCCATCCATTCACCCGATGGTGGAAATGTCGGCCTTCATAAACATATTTCCATACTTACAAATATTACAAAAAGAATATCCGGATATCCATTTATTGAGTATCTTAGACAAGAAGGATTTAACATGCAATTATTAGAAGAATGTAAATTAAATTACTTATCAAATGCAAGTAAAATCTTTATTAATGGTGCTTGGGTTGGAGTGACAATAACGCCATTAGAAATGAAAAACCGTCTTATTCTTTACAGGCGTAACGGATTATTTAGTATATATACCAGTATCAGTTGGAATATTAAGAGAAATGAAATACATATTCAAACTGACGCGGGTCGTCCATTGCATCCATTGTTACATGTAGTTGGAGATGAATTAAGTTATGAAAAAGGAAATATTTTGGAGAGATTATCTGATGGAGATATATCTTGGAAAGAATGTGTACTAGGTACAGGTAAGAGAAAGATAGACGTTAAAATTTCAAATGAAAAAATTTACAAAATAAGCGATTTATATAGTAAATCTATTGATTTGGTAGACTCAATGGCAATTGTTGAATATTTAGACACGCAAGAAATGGAAGGTGTAATGTTAGCATCATATAGTCAGAAAAAAGATACTTTCATTAAAAGTAAAATCACACATAAAGAAATTCATCCTTCTGTAATTTTAAGTATGATGGCAAATCAAGTTATTTTTCCTTCCACAAACCCTTATCCCCGTAATGCGTTCTCGTGTGGTCAAAGTAAACAAGCAGTTTCAATGTTTCATACAAATTATCAAAATAGATTGGATAAATCGGCGATTTTGCTTAATTATGGACAAACACCAATTGTTAGAAGTCGATATTATACACCTATTACAAAAAATAAACATCCATACGGAGTTAATGCCATTGTTGCAATTATGTGTTATACGGGATATAATGTTGAAGATGGTGTTATTATGAATAAGTCGGCATTAGATAGGGGGTTATTTCGAACAACCTATTTTAATGTATATGAATCAGAAGAAGAAGAAACAAAGCTTGCCAATAAAGAAATTTCAAGTGAATTTATGAATATTGAAAATAATGAGGTAGTTGGTTTAAAGATGGGATATGATTATAGTCAATTAGACCCTAGATCGGGATTAATTAAAGAAAACTCTGAAGTGAATGATAAAACTATTTTAATAGGTAAAGCAACTAAAAGCATGTCTTCGGATGAGGTTTATGTTGACGAATCTGTTGCACCCAAAAAGGGACAATTAGGATATGTTGATAAATCTTTCCTTACAACAACCGAGAATGGAAGAAAATTGGCAAAAATAAGAATTAGACATGATAGAATCCCGGCAATTGGCGATAAATTTTGTTCTCGGGCAGGACAAAAGGGTACAATTGGAATAGTGTTAGAAGAACAAGATATGCCCTATAATGATAAGGGTATTAGACCTGATATTATTGTAAATCCGCACGCACTTCCATCGCGTATGACCATTGGTCATTTAGTAGAGGTATTGATAGGTAAAGCGTGTGTTTTGAATGGATCATCGGGAGATTGCACAGCATTCAATAATGTGGGACCAAAAGAGAAAGAATTTGGGTCTATTTTAACCCAAAATGGGTTTCATTCTACGGGAAATGAAATTATGTATAATGGTATGACAGGCGAACAATTGGAAACGGAAATTTATTTTGGACCCACATTTTATTTAAGATTAAAGCATATGGTTAAAGATAAAATTAATTATCGCGCTAGAGGACCGAGAACGGTGCTTACTAGACAAACTGTACAAGGTCGTGCAAATGACGGAGGTTTAAGAATAGGAGAGATGGACAGAGATGCGATATTGGCACATGGAATGACTAATTTTATGTATGAATCAATGATGGAACGCGGGGATAAGTATTATATGGCAATATGCAACCAGAGTGGTACAATTGCGGTTTACAACGAGAGTCGTAATATATTTTTAAGCCCAATGACAGATGGACCGTTACAATTTACCGAGAATTTGGAAGGCGGATTAAATATTGTCCCCATAAGTAAATATGGAAGAGACTTTTCAATAGTTAAGGTACCTTACGCATTTAAACTATTATATCAAGAATTACAAGCTATGAATGTTCAGATGAGATTAATAACTGCTGATAATATTGATGAATTAACAGCCATGAAAGAAAGCAATATTGTTAAACTAACCGGATTAAATAACTTGGAAGAAGTCGCAGAAGCGACTAATAAGAAATTGGTAAAAGATAATACAGCTTATAAAGATATTGAGATGGATAGATCGATTGTCGAGGAGCAAACACAGGACTCGCCCCTGTTTGAAGATTGGAGTGGTCAAGTAGATACTGGGTTTCCAGCTGATCCAACCGTACCCGGCGTATTCTCTGAATATCAAATGCAAAATCCATTTGATCAAGTGCAAATTTTAATAGGCTCAACATACTATTTAGATGGAAATCCTAATAGACCGCTTATGGTAACCACGATTGATACAAGTGGCTTTGTAGATTCTTATACCGTTAGAGACTTAAATACTGGAAAAACATTTACAATAGAAAATAATTTACGCCTTAAAAGTAATATTCAACAACCTTCACCTCAGATACAAGTTGAAAAACAAAAGGTTAAAATCAAAGGAAGCGATGCAATATGGACGGTTGAACAAGGACCAGACGAAGATGGGTTATATGTTTTAAATAACGAGATAGAGGGTCTGGAAATGAAAGAGGCCGATGAGATAGAATTTATACAGTCACCCAACCCAGTAAAATCATTTGCAATTAACGATAAAGTTAGATTTGCAGATACCATTTATACTGTTCAGAACGTATCCCCAAATAAACTCGTTTTTACAAAAACAACTGAAAATGGTCCAATCACCATTTCCAATGATAATCCTTATATGTTTGAATCTGTTAATGGCGAAGAAATCAAATCAGGTTCACAAATAAGAGTCAATCAACTGGTAAGAGATGATCTTTATACAGTTACATATGTTTTACCTGATGGATCAATGGTTAATATTAATAATGAAGGTCCTAGTCCGGCGCTAGTAGTAGATGCCAATTTATTACGTACTATATCAACGGCACCATCGCCAGGAATAGAACAGTCACAAAAAAAACAATCTTCGATTTTACAATTGCTTAATATTGGCGAAGAGGTTAAATTATTAGATCCAGAAAAATATAATAAGTCAACCATGCCTGCTACATATACATTAGTAACTATGGATATGGAAACTGACAAAGCTACAATAAGATCGAGTGAAAATCCTATTGCTTTTCAAGTTGAAGCGAAGGATTTAGGATTTTTACCCAACAGTCCTGTTGAACCGCCGGTTGAAGTGGATGTTGAAGTAGGCAACGATCCGAGTGATGAAAAGATCACTACTTTACCACAACATGATATGCAAGGAGGAGGAGAAATATCATCAGAAGGGGGCGATCCGCCAAAAATGCGCATTATAATTAAAGAAGATTTTAACGGAGGGTTGGATTTATTAGCACCACAAAATGAAGAAGAGACAAACAGTGGTGATGAAAATATGGAAGGAGGCGATGATGATATAAAAAAAATAGGATAATTATTAATTTTAAATAAATTGATTTATATTTAAAATTAAGTGTATATAGTATACAATCATGTCGCAAAGCGCTAGTTATAGTCCTGTAGTTTCGAAAATATTTCGCTCAAGAGCGATCATATTGGATCAATTAAGTGAGAAAAGAGGGTTCGATGTTACCGATTACAAAGATTTCAGCGTAACTGAAATTTATAACTTATGGAAAAATGATCAACTAGATATGTTATTGACAAATTCTGAAACAGGAAAAAAGGTGTTTATTAAATATCATATGAGTGGAAAAATTAAATCCAATGGAGCTCAAATTTATGATTATATTGATGATTTGTTTGATCTTGAACAAATTTTAGATTCGAATGATGAACTTATTATTGTTCAACAATATAAGGTAAATGATGGACTTAAATCTATTATTAGTCAAGTATACACCAATGACAAAAAATTTATAAATATTTATAATTTGAATGACTATTTATTTAATGTTTTGAAACATACCGATGTACCCGACCACACTGTTTTGTCAGAGGAAGATAAGGATAAAATAAAGAAAAAATACTATATTACGGATGACAAACAATTCCCAGAAATATCTCGTTTTGATCCAGTGGCGCAGGCAATTGGCTTGAGACCTAAAGAAGTAGTGGAAATTATTAGACCATCGCCAACTGCAATTACTGCTAAATATTATAGATTATGTTATTGATTTAATATAATTATATTATAAGATGGAAACTAGCGCGATTGCAATTAATCAATTTGAGAATACATTATGGTCATTGAAGAATAAATTTTTAATTTCAATTGATAATTATAGAGAAGAACTAAAGCAACAATATTTAGAAGGTAATAAAAATACAAGTGGTTCGAGTCAAAATCAATTAAATGATACTTGGGCAAAAACTTTTAATTTATATAGTCAGGTAAATTCAAATATTATACAAAATAATAAAACAATTGAAAGTTTAGATGAATACTTAGATTTATTAAAAGCGGAAGTTGATATTGAAAACACCTTGTTAAATCAAACTATCGGCACGCAACAAGCAGCGGTACCTAGAGAAAAATATATTAGAAAAACCTCACAAGATAATTATATGATGACAGCTTATTACGTAGCTGCTATTTTGGGAGCAAGTGTTATTATATATAGACATTTTCAAAAATAAACTAATTTATAAAAATACATTTTCTATCATTACATTATAAGACATGACAGATTTTTTATCGAAACTTTTTTCAACTCAAAAAACGGTAGATAATAATTTAGGAGGGGCTTCTTTAATGCAAGGTGCTAGATTTAATAAAATGCAGAGTGCAATTGAAAATCCTGTTTATTCGCATTTAGCTTTAATGGAACAAACAACCGGCGCCGGGTTGGGATCAATTAAAGAACCTTTAGAAAATAATAGTCAACTTCCAAGTTTAGATAATAAGGAACTTAAAGTATTGTCTAAAATGGAACGTAAATATGAAGCATTAATTAAAGAATTACAAACGGCGCAAAGACATTCACACGCTCAAAAAATGAATTCACCCAAATTTAAAGAACTACAAAGCAAAATAAAAAAACTTAATTCGCAGATAATGCGACAAGCTAATATATTAGTAAAACAAACATATAGTACTAATAATACAAACACTCAATTGAATAAATACAGAGGTGTTCAGAGATCTGATTTAAAGCAAAAATTAGATATGATAATGAAAAGAAAGCAGAGTTATGATGGCTTAATTGGTCAAACTAATAGTTTAGTTGGTCAACAAGAAGATAGACAAAATGAGTTGGACGCAGCTTATTTACATTACATAGTTTGGTTTATCGCAGCTACTACTTTAGGTGTTTTAACGGTTCATCAACTAAGTAAATAAATATATTACTTTTTTATCTATAATATATAGATAAATGAGTTACACATCAATTATGAATGATGGTTTTAATATGAAAAGAAATATCGATAATCAATCTTTAATATCAGATCCGGAATTAAAACAAGGTCAGGCTTTATTAAGGCGTAGAAGTAAAATGAAAAAAAGTGTTCGTGTGCGTAGTAAGGAGTTAATGAAAGAAGGCTTTGCAAATATGACAGGTTCAACTTTTCAACAAGCGGTAGTTAATCAGAATGACAAAGAAATTCAAGAATTAATAGGAATGCAACAATCTTATGATAAAACCATGCAGAGTTGGCAAAGACAAAAAGATAAAGTTATAACTGAGATCAAAAATAAACCGAAAGAATATCAGGATTGTGTAGAATCATGTCGTAAAAATAAAGCGGATGACGCTTTAAATGCGTGTCTTTATGGTTGTGGAATTGGTAAATTTGCATCAGCGTCAACTACATATAGAGGTAATAAACCACCACCACCAGCGCCTCTTCCGTTTTGGGCGGTCTTCTTAGATGCAATGGAAGTTCTAGCGATTGTGGCGGCGGCTGTTGCGCTTGGATTTCTGACGTTTGCTACCGGCGGCGCTGATTTGGTAGCGATAGAAGGAGCAGCCGACACAATCGCTACAGCCGAAGCCGCCGTCGCGATGGAGAGCGCCCTGTCCTTTGGTTTTGGAGGTATGGCAGGTTTTGGATTAGGGGCATCGGGAGCAGGAGCATTGGGGGTAGGAGCATTGGGGGCAGGAGCAGCGGAGGCAGCTGCGCTTACCGTAGGTGGTATTGTCTACACCAGTGCTTTCATAGCAGCTCTCTATGAGGCATTCCGCAATCATCCACAGCCTAAGGGACAAAGTTCAGCCCAGACAATATTAAATCTCACCGCCATCAGATTAGGCAGTATTAAAAAACCAGAGACTGTTGGTGATGTAATTGCTATGATGGCTCTTATAAAATTTACAAAAGGAGGGGAATCTGGCACAGCAGCATTGCAGTCAGCAGTTGACAATTTAAATAATTCCAAATATGCAAAATACTCGGGTGCTGATCTAAATGCTGCAGAATTAGAAACTTTCAAACTGGGAAAAATGAATGCACTTGAATATTATGAAAAGTTAATTGGCAAATTTGGTTTCACTACACCATTCGATGATTTAAATCAAGTTGTCAAATATTATTATCTTCTTTTTCTAGCACAAACAAAACAAGGCATGGAACATTTAGCAACTACTACTCCACCACCAGGAGTAGGTAATGGTAAATTAAGTCAATACAAAAGCAGTACAAAAGAAGGGTTTTCAAATAATTTACAAAAATATTCTGTTGGTAGTGTTACTTCAGACGGACAGGTCATAACAAATCGTGATGATTTTTTGGGAATACCCCTTGATCCTGCACAAATGGGATCATACGGTCCGGTTGGTTGGGGGAAAAATAGAGTTGACAGCAAACAGAAAGCTCCAAAAGGAGCGGGTGAGGAAATAGTTAATGATGCCGATCTAAAAACAAGAAAAGCTATTAATAATTTATTAGGCAGTGATCCTGTAGCATCAACTGTACGTACAGGAACTTGGGGACAAACAAAATCTCAGTCAAAAGATGCCGCACAAACATTGGATCAAATGATTGCAGTTAACCCTGACGGAGTAAGAACATTATTAGCATCAACGACTAATATATTTAAATCATTACATGATGAATTAGGAAACGATCCTTTAGTAATACAAATGATTAGTGCAGATAGTTCTCCAGAAACCATTGATGGAAATCTTAAAAAATTAGAACAACAATGGGCTAAAATATTTAAAACAGGATGTGCTATGGGTATAGCGGATCCAAATTATAAACCAGGTAGTAATGTTACCGCTTCTAAATCCTTCGCAGGTCATAAACAATATTGTAAGAGTTTTACCAATACCAAACAAGGGAGGTCTGGGTTTTATGGACAAAATTATGTTGTTGGAAAAGATGGAAATGTTGGTTTATTGGATGATAATAGTTTAATAGGCACGACGATAGATTTAAACAACCAAACAAATATAGGCACGGCGGATGATAAAAAAAATGGTAGATATGGATGTGATATTGAAATTAAACCAGATCAATCTGGTTATTGTGAGTGCATTGATGGTACCAAGATTTATATGGATAGTGACCACCCAAGTGTATCTTGTAATGATCTATGCTATCCTAAAAATATAATAGAGTCTGGAAATAAACAATCATTTTTTCACAATCCCAATGCTTGGATACCAGGTTTAAAACCAAAACCGCGTCCAAAGAAGGGTGTAAAAGCATTTAATCAATGGAAAGATCCGGGGAATGGCGATACCCCATGGCTACAATGTGGAGAAGATGGAGGCGAACCAGATAATTGTCCGAATGGAATGGTTCAATTTGGAGATGTAACTCCAAACAAAGCATCGTGCAAAACATACAATGCAGATCCATGGTTCGAATTTTGGACGTCGAAAGAGGAACCTAATTTAGGTAGAAAATGTGTTTTGCCTCTTCCGCCAGGTGGAGAATTGCCAAAAACAGTACTCAAAACAGTTGGCAATGGTTTAGGTTTACAAATACCAAAAGGATATACGAAACTACCCAGTCCTAGTGAACTAGTGGATGAATGTAAAAATGTACCATATGCAAATTTATATATTGATATTTTGAAATTTATGGTACTTAATAAAGTTATGAGTTTTAAAACAAAAGTTATGGGAGATATTGTAACGAAAACAAATACTGAAATAAATAAAACAAAACTAGAACAATCGGCCGTGGGTAGAAAGTTATTAAGAGATATGCAAAAATATAAAAAGGTATATGATCAGTATCAAATAACAGAAAAAAAACGAAATCAATTAATGGGTATGTATGAAGATGTCAATTTTAAATCGCAGAGTGCTAATATTAGTTATTATATTTGGTTTATTTTAGCAATTTCTGGAATGTTTCTTGTAATTAAAAAGTTAAAATCCAGTAATTAATATAATTTTTTATGATATCATATTATATATAATATGAGATCACCGAAAACCTGTCCAACCCAAAATGGCAAACATTTCTACACATATGACAAAAAACAGAATCTATGCATCCATCCTGCCATGCAGTGCAGTTTAGGAACCGAATCAGTTAAATATCGGGGACAATCAGTGGGAACCTGTTATGATAATTCAGGCAATGTTAATCCGAAAAAGGATCCTAATAAAAAAAACCCAGATCCAAATTCCACAAATCAAAATAAGAAAAAAAATACTCTTGCTGGTCAATGCGCTTCTTTGATGCCATTCGGGGGCGATTCTAAGGGCAAGCCAAAAATTATTCAAGATATAGAAGAGTTACAAAAACAAGAAGTCAATATATTAAATGAAATGAAAAAGGATACAGATATGAGTACTGGTAAGATTAAAAATCAGTCACAAATGGATGCTTTAATGACACAATTGAAATCTGTACAAGATGCTCGTATTAGATTACTGCAACAATTATCATATGTTTCATCAACCACGCAATGCACTTTATCAGGGGATAGAACTGCCTTACAAGATCAGATTGCAATGTTAATGGTGGCAGAGGACCAACTTAAAAATATCGAAAAACAGACACAAGATCTTATTAATTCAAGAACAAATAAACACAGAATGGTTGAAATTACTAATTATGAATATAATCGATTTTCTTCACATGCCAGTATTTTTAAAACAATCGCATTTTGCAGTTTATTTATTTTAGGAGGCGTATATCTTAATGGAATGGGATGGAATACTGTTGGAAATAGTCTTATTGTTTTATCAATAGCAGTCGCAGTATTTTTGACTATTAAACGTATTTGGTGGAACTATTACAGAAATCCAATGAATTGGAACCAATTTGAATGGTCCGAAAAAACACCAGGTGGTCATCAACCTAGTGTATGGGAAGTAGATAAGAAATTCTTTGACCGTGGTTATAAGCAAGCTAAGAGTGAATTTCACCGTGCAGAAAAAGATGCAAGTAAAGCATACGATAAAGTTAAAAAGGATGTAGGCAAAGCATATAAGGATGTAGATAGAGCATACAAGGGAGTTACAAAAGATTTTAATAAAGATTTAACAGCTGCATCAGCAGGACACGGTAAGAAAAAGGGAATTGCAGCAACTGAAAGCTTTGCACCATATAATTAAATATTTTGATAACACACCAAAATATTTATTAATTTCTATATATTATACAACTGATATGTCAGATAAACCTAAAATTACCAAAGCAGATATGAATAAAATACTTAATTGTCAAGATCAATTACAATCTACTTTAGCAGGTCTTGTCAATGCCACAAAAAAATTTCAAGATGCGAGTGATAAAATAGAAAAAAAAGCAGCTGGATTACCGATGGCAAATAGGGGATCAGATTATTATCAAAAAAATCATGATAAGAAAGCTTTAAATGCAGCTAATTTAACAATTGATAAAATTACAAAAGATTATACAGTAGATATAGCATCAATCGATAAAAATATTGGTGTGCTAAGATCGCAGGCAATATATCAAAAAAGAATCAAGGATTTAATTGACTATTATAAAAAAAATATTTCATCTGATCAAAAACAAATTGCAGATGAAAAAAGTAAAAGAGCAATTGCTAATAGGATGAGTACATTTTATAATAATAGCAATACCTCGAAAACTGTTAATAAATACACAAGTTATATTTATTGGGGTATATTTATTTTAGCTCTTATAATGCTAATTTATAATAGTATTCGTGGTGGAATCAGTTTGACAGCTATAACTGCTCCTATTACTGGTTTATTCGCATCAACCCTTGATACCACCGAAACGGTTAAACAATCTGACAAAAAACCTGGTAAAGTTAAAAATCCTCTGTCTAAAGATCAAATGGCAAAAATAACAGGTGGTCCCAATAAGAAAGCAAAACAAAGTAGTGTATTTGCCACGAGTGGATTTGTGGGTGGTAATAAATATTCAGTACAACCATGGTTTAGTATTGTAGTGACTTTTGCGACATTACCACTTATTATTGAATATATATTGAAACCACTTCAACCCTATTTTATTGAGTTCACGTTGCCAAGAGTAGGTAATTAGATTTTTATATAATAATTCTAATTACTTCTATAAAGCATTTTGTAGAGTAAAAATACAAATAACCCTCCTACAGTAGCAGTATACAAATCGGCTAAAGGTCGTCTTTTTGAAAATGTCGATACAATTAAATCATGTGATTTTCCCATCTTTATATTTGCATTAACAAAAGATTCTTTTGTTTCACAACTATCGCCAGTAATGGGATTTTTTCCATTGACAAAAGCGCACGGATTCATATTCTTGATTTCGCTATTTACAACAAATCCGCTACCAGTACCATCTTTATTACTTGAATCAATTGTTTTCATATGAATATTAGTACAGTTAGGTGTACTTCCACTCATAAAGGCTCCAAATAATTGTACAGGATTCAATGCCATTACATCATTTAATAAACCAGGAATTAATCCGTTGAATGCACTATCGCCCATTCCCATTTTTTTTAAAGCTGGCGCGCCACCATCTGGTACATTATCAATGTAAAGGGACCGAGTGACAGAATTTCCTTGCGAATCTTGGCATTTTCCACCAGTACTTAAAAAATATCTATCTCCTAAATTTTGTCCTCCGGTTTTAAGAGCTGGACCACCACCTTCTGTTAAAACTGTCATGTAATTCATTAGACCGGATACGTTATCCGCCAAATCATCCAAAGACCCACCTCCATTCATTCCCATTTCTGTTGGTGATTTAATCCATTTACTATATACATAATTTGGACCAGTAAACTTTTCACCTAAGGATGACGGATCTGATGCTGCTTTATTAAAAAATGAACTTCCAGTAGTTGTCATTATTATATAATAAGTATATTAAAATATACATATAATATACATTATGGCAGAGTGTAGAATTTGCTTTGAAGATGGTGTAGAAGAACAACTAATAAGTCCGTGTTCTTGCGATGGAAGTTCAAAATGGATACATGAATCCTGTTTACAAAAATGGAGAATACAAACAATCGGACGGGATAGCGCACAAAGATGTGAAATATGTAGAACCCATTATTTAATAGAACGTATTCATCCATTGGAAACATATAAGGTATATGATGGATTTGGCATTTGCGGCGAATTATCAATTGGAGCTCTTTTGGGATGGGTTTTAGGTGGATTTTTATGGACATTCGATAGTGTTACAAAATTTGCAAGTATAAAAGTTTTTCAATTAGAATCACTTCATTTATTTTATGAAATTAAAAATAACGAATGGCTCGCGTGGTCTTATTATCAAGGATTATGTGCTTTTTCATGGTCAAGTATCGCATTTTTAGTTTTATTGATTAAAATACACTTGAATGTTAAAAGAAAATCAGTTTATTATTATAGAATATTTCCTAAATTAATATGGTCAGGTTTTATAGTTATTAGCTTTTTATTTATCCTGATGATTGCAAAACTATCCAGAGATGTTACAGTAATCGCATATTGGGGACCAATAACTTCTATGATACAAGTCCATAATTTGTTTTTCTATAGTCGATGTCATAATCGAATTATCAAAAAAATGAATGTGCGAAATATAGGTGAACGTATACTATCATTTCAAAATAATCCTTTAAATTATATTGAAGCGAGAAGATTTGAAATTGAAGATACTGTTTAGGGTGGAGAAAAATTTGTAGAAAAATTGGTAGCATTTTTCTTTTGATTTTCTAATTGTGTGGCTTTTGATTTGGCAGCGTCGGCATGAGAATTATTACCTTTCGTGACGCAATCAACTTTTTTTTCTAAATCATATAGTTGATTATTCAAGTCTGTATCCGTTTTCTTTAAAGAGTTTATTTTTTTTTTATTTGCATTAATACTTGAATTTAAAGTAGATATCGCCTTTGCTCTTTCTTCTTGGTCTTCTTTCTGCTTTACTTCTTCTTTTTGTTCGGCCAGTGCCTTTTCCTTTTTATTGGTTAATCCTTCCTGTGATGAATTAAAAAAGTACCTCAATATCAAAACAGTAAATATAAAAGATATAAAAATACATATGTAAAAATTCATTATATATGTATTCCTTATTTTTTCTTTGGTAAATCTTTTTTTGTTTTTTTAATATTCGCATTAATATCTGATATAATATCATCTAATGCTCCCAATGTAGTAGCATGGGTAGTTGTGTATGCTTGTAGTTTATTTAATGTTTTTTGATTTTGAAATCCTTCACAATCGGGTGCTTTAGGTTTTAAACTTAGAGACTGAATAGATTTATGATTACCAGCTGCTTTATTCATGCTTTTCGTAGTGCCTGCTGAACTAATTTTGGATAATAATTCTTTGCTTCTTTCAAGAGTTTTATTTAAATTTTTTTTTAATTTAGCAAGCGAACGGCCAGATTTTCCTATTATTGTGTTTGCATCTGCTAAAGAATTAATATTTTTTCCTGTTAACCCTTCTATTGATTTTAAACAATGTTCAAATATATGATTTATTAACAAAAATCCAAAAATAATAATTAAAATGTATATTATAATACTCATTATATATCACTCCTATTTTTTCTTTTGTTAATATAAATGGCAAGTTTTAAAATGATAAATAGTCGAACAAAAATATATAATTCGGATGGATCTAGAATTTATAACACATTTAATAGTACAGGTTTAGTAAATAAATACGAAAATCATAATTCTCGGTTTGATTCCCGTAATAAAGGACGTAAATCTGATTTAGTAGATTCAAATGGTAACAAATTAAACAGTTGTTCTTGTACTATTACCGGATGTGGAACACAATGCTGTAGGAACTATTTTTTAATTCAAAATATAAATTTCAAATTATGGAAATTTAAAAGTACATACGGCTTTGATTATGGAACTGTATTGGAGCCAGGCAATAAAATATTTATGGGATATATTGACCCACAAAATACACCTCCACCAACCCCTTCATCTATAGAAGAAATTGGTATCATTGAAGATATTTTGTTTCCCAATTCCAATGCTTGTATTCCCTTAGGTGAGATTAATGCACATGATTGTTCCGGTGCATTTCCTATAAATGTTAGAATTATTGTTAGATCAAGCGGAAACTCTTGTGTTTTAAAAGAACGATTTATAAATACACCTCAAAAAACGACTGGATTATTTTTCAAAAATCCTAATGGAGGAAATTTTATTGGAGGCGTATGGACCGGTATTAAAAACTTAGATCCATCTGTAAGTGTTGAACACGAATCCTATAAGGTATTGGGTAGTTCTAAAGTTGGCGCCCCTTACAGAGCACCAATAGCTGGATATAGAAAGACTTTAGCATGTTGTTGTAGAAGTAATAAAGGTAATAGCAATTGTTATAAAGGGTGTCTTGGTCCCTCTTATATTGAATTAAGTTTACCAACTAATATTAAATTCCAAACACCTATGCCAATGAGAGGTGAATATGTTTATTTAAAAAATGGTACATTTTTTGGCACCGTAACTGATTTTGGTTATTCTTCACAAGGTCCTCAACTAAGATTTTCATTTAAAAATGACAATACAATTGAAAAAAAAATACACCAGTTAATTCTCAATCAATCAAATAGTCAAATATATTTGTACCGCGCAGATGGCAGTTTATACCAATATATGCCCTTTACGTTTAACCCCAAATTTAAAAAAAATCTTTGTGTTTCTAAAGAAGCCACTAATGATGTGTATAAAGATTCCTATGCTATTTCTTGTCAACAAGATACCAGAGTGTGTTATGATAGACGTATCCGATCAGGCATGCAACCAAAACAACAATTTTGTGTTGAATATAAGGATAAACGATCCGGAAAAAAACATAAACGCCTGCTTTGTCCTACAGACTCCGGTTGGCAAAAACCCTATTCTTTTAGTTACTCTCAATACAACAAAAATCGTGCAATGAATACTTATGAAAGAGGACTGGAGAAAAATTTACCAATACAAGACGATTCAAATTCAAGTTGTCCACAAGGTGAAAAATGTAAAAATTCGCTCTATCCCAATTCCACTTGTTGCGAAAAATCCCAATATCGTAAAAGTGGGGGAAATGCTTGTATTAATTGTTTGCCGACAAATAATCCGTCCGCGAATCTATTGTCTAAAAATGCTGTAACAGTTTGGAAACCCAATAATAAAAAATTTAAAGTACAAGGAGCCGTATGTGCTGGAAGCAGAATGGAGAGATTAAAGCTTGATACTATACGATCAGCAAATAGCAAATGCAAAAGAGGGGAAATAAATGAAAGATGCCATCCAGATGGAAATGGAAAGGGTAAGTATTTTGCAGGCAAACCTAGATTTACGGGATGGATGTACAATGCAAAACATTTAGAGCGTGTCTGGCCTAATAGAAATATTTCGGCTATAAGATATAGACCGCAACCTTTCGGAATACCGCAACTTACCAATAAAGGACGATCTACCCGATCTAATCATGGTCAACCGACATGGAAACCTCATTCCTCTGGAACTTATGGTTATAATCAACGAACTGATAGTCATAATATAAGAGCACCTGGATATGGTAATAAATGTGTAGCAAATTGCCCAATGCCTGATTGTGTAAAACCAATTGGCAAGCGAACATTTAAAGAATGGTCTGACGAATACGAAGGAATCAATAATGCGAGATATCAAGGAAATCGCAAATGTCAAGAAAAAGCCACATTTTCAATCAAAACCGTAAACCCATAAATACGTTTCAAACTAACATTTCTATTTTCTAACCTAAATATAAATGTTAAGGGCAAAAAGAAGAAGAACCCGAACACATCATCCAGATGGAAATCCTATATTTAATACGATGAATTCAACGCCCCTACAATCAGCATATGTCAATATTAATAATAATCAAAAACAATTACAAAATTGCAGATGCACATCTTGCGGAAATCCTAACTCTGGTTGCACTTGTATTCCTTTAAATCCAAATACGCCTTTTAAACAGAAAAAATATTGCAATGATAAAATCATTAGGAACCCTATTCTTGGTTATAGAAAACAATTATTGTTTACAGGCAAACTTCCAAATGGATATAAAACAACTCCAAGTCCAACTATAAATGAGTTATGCGATCATTCAAAAGAATTACCCCCTCAAAAAAAAGCACTAACTAAAAATACTGTCTATAAGGATAATTATGCAAAAACATGCGGCACATTCAGAAAAGATAATGTTACTGGAATTGATGGAAGCGGTAATTTAATAGTAAATAATTCAAAATCTACAAATGCCAATTTATGTGGATATCCACAAGTAAAAAAAAGAATACAAAATAGAAATGGATGGATGAATGATAAATATAACTACTCTTCTAAGCAATATCTAGAACGGCGCTGTAGAGGATTTAATAATCTGGCATTTAATTATCTCTCCAATTCAGCTATAAAAGGTTCATCTAATTCAGAATTCTTAACAGGATGTTCAAATGCAAGAGTTCATACAACCCTTTCTTCTAAGACTGGAAATAAGAATTGTTCTGGTAATTGTGACCTTTCATGCAATAATATCCTAGGATTAGATTGTACTGTTATGAATTGTTCACAACAAATGGATGAGTCAGGAAATATAATTTGCGCCAAAAAAGGTTATACGGTTTGCGAAGCAACGAATAATAATTGCAAGGCAGTATATAAAAGAAGTAACCTTAGATTTTCAACGCAAGGTGCTGTATCAGGGGGGTCAAGAATAAATAGGTTGAAATATCAAACACAGTTAAAAGCACAATCTACAAGAAAACTTGTGACCGGTCAAAACGGTACAAATAAGACTAGCGCTAAAAATACGAATATAGGATCTATGTCTTTTGATAATCATGTGAATAGTGTAAATGGATTTGGTGGAGCGTCTAATGGATCCTATCCGGGATCGCTGTATAGAAACACATATCCAACATATAAAGCTAATTTAAGTGGTGTATGCTTGGGAAAAAGTTTAACATTCAATGGATTACCTCAAAGATGTAAGATGCCTGAAGAAAAACCCTCGTGTAGAGCATTACAAACATTACCGCAAAGATGTAATTTCCGATGTAATACTAGACATAATTGCGACCCTAATAAATTGAAAAGATTTAAATAAATATATTAAGTAATTAATTACATTTAACACATAACCATTTAATAGCAATCACAATGAATAAAACCAAAACCTTATCTGAAGCTAGAAATGAACTAAGAGGAAAGCATTATAAACTTTCCTCTTATTTAAAAAAGGCAGCGCAAATAAAAGCAAATAACATATCTACAGATACACCCGCCCATTTAGCGTGTAATCTCGCACGTGACAAGGTATTTTGCAAATCAATGAAAGAAAATTTAATAATTTTACAAGTTCCACTAGATTTAAAAGAAATCATTCCCAAAAAAAATAAAAGTGTCGAAAAAGATATACTACGAGATATAGCATGTGGTCGTTTCGGAAAAGATAAAGGAGAATACAGTCACTATTATGAATATCTCTATGAAAATATTCAACATTGTATATCCGAAAAAAAAGTGATATTTATAATGTTTGCACTGGAGTCTTATTGTGTTATAGAAACGCGAAATACAAAAACAAAAAGACCTGATTTAGAATACAGCACACACAGTACATGCCTTATTTTAACACCCAATGATGAAAAATATGAAGCATATTATATTAATTCACACGGGCGCGATATGAGTGACACGGATATTTTCAGACGAATTATTAGTAGTAAGAGAACACACGTAGTAGAATTTGACAAGCCTACGGAATTGGTATTAATATCAGATCTAATTAATTATTGGAATACATTGAAAGATTATAATGAGGAGAAGATAAACATAAAATGGAATGATACTAAAACAAACACATACTTAGGTGTTAACTTGCAAGCAGGAGATCATCACGGTATATGTTTTGCATACCCTCAAATTATTTTGCATAGTTTGGGCGAAACATTCGATACAAAACGAGAGATTAATGAAACGTGGGGTACGATATCTGTTAACTCTACTAGAGATCTTTTAAAAAGCGGTAATCTAAATGCTTTCGTCAAACTTGCATTTATGAATTTTGATACTTGTTATGATAAAATGGTTGGGACGTGTTTGCTTGAAAAAAGATGCGATGTAGAAGACGATGCGTTTGAGGTAGTTCTAGAAAAAAGAAAGACATTATTCACAAAAAATATTGTAGCTTCACTAATTAGATATTTAAGTCAAATATCATTTAAAATTCAGTTACCGTAGATTTATAATTTATTACTAATAAATGATAAAATTATCTTAACACAATCCATTGGTATTTTTTTATTATCTAAACAAATAACGTGTTCATCAATTGCGACTAAATATTTTTTTCTAGCATATTTTAAATTTGGACTAATAATACTATAATTATCTTCTTTATCGTAATCATCATCATCCTCTTTTTTTCCATGATGAACCTTATCCAGTAATCTTTGCCGTGTATATGAAAATATAGGTCGAAATACATCAGGATCTATTGATGAATAATATCCAATACATAATTCATTATGAGTAATCCAATACGCCTCCCCAGATAAAACCTTCGGATGGACTGTTTGAAAGTTTACAGAATAAGGGCAAGGAAGGCATCGTGGTACATTAATTTTTTCTTTAATCATTATGAAATTATTATCTTCCCAATTTTGCGTTAGATACAATTTTCGATACTTTATCGAATTCATGTTTAATAAAAATGTAATTATTAATGATATACAATATCAATTTTTTTATATGAAAATAGACTCTTGATCAAACCTATGCTTATAATTAGATATTTAAATTAAATATCATTTAAAATTTAGTACAGTTATATACTTATGTCTTATCCAATAAAAACAAGTATCAGCTCGCCAGAAGACATTTATGACTTAAATGGCCAATGGTTACCAAAAGGTAATTATTATTTTTCTATTACTAGACTTACGGATAATACCGCTGAAGGTAATCTATTTGAGAGAACCTTTCAAGCTTCTTATAAATTTAAACTACGCGACATGGTTAAAATGATGTCGGGTGCACAGGCGCGATTAGCAAGAAGGGCAAATATAGCTCATTTAAATATGCCAAGTATTGCATCCCCAACAGGATCTCCCACAAACATACCAAATGAAATAGTTGCACGTAGAAATATTCAAACATCACCAACGCATTCAATGAGAAGACAATTGCCACATTTGTCACAATTGGCAAGAAGTGTAGTAATGTGTACTATTTGTTTAGAAATTGTAGAAGATAATGATAAGAGGACATTGGGATGCAATCATCATTTTCATGAAAACTGTATTAACAGATGGTTATCAACTAGACCACATTGTCCTGTATGTAGAAGGCACGTTAATGGTCGCCGAGCTAGTAGAGCAGTCGCACAACAAAGAAGAGAAATAAGAAACAGATATAATATAGTTACTAATAATATGAGAGTTAGAGGGTCTAATAGATACAATAATCATAGATCCAGATTACCTTCTTTAAACCAAGAAGCTACTAGAAATAATGTCAGAGAAAGAAATCGCAATAGATTAGGTAGCCGCAGAGCTGGCGAGTATAATAGACATTACTCATCGTCGTCATCATTAATTAGTTAAATTACTTAAGATTTTTTCGAGTAATTTAACTATATGGGAAAAAAGAAAGATAAGCCTAAAAGGCAAAAAAAAGAGATTGTTTACCGAACAAAAGAAGAACGGCAAAATGAGGTAAAAGTAATAATTTCAAAATTGAGCAGTTTTAATTTAAATACCAAATACGATCCTATTAAAAAGTTATATGCAAAGTTTAAAGAGTATATAAACGAAGGTGAACGCATGGAAATTAACATTCCTTTTCCGGAAATCAATAGAAGAATTAAAGGATTATTGGCAATATCAGTGAACGAACAGGTATGGATTAATTTAAAGAATGAGAAGTTTTAATTAATATACGAGTTTAATCTATATATCGATGTAATAACTCTAAATTTATTGACTATTATATAAAGTACCAATGCTTAATGCCAAAAGTGGAGTATAAACAACTAAGTAATGATTTAATTCATCTCCATATCCAAATTTATAATCGTTTTCATTTAATATACATCTTTTTTCTTTTATCCATAATATTTGTATTAAAATCAACAGTAAAAGAGATATTATTCTAATATAAATATTATTTATAAATATTGCAAAAGAAGGAAGAATAAAAATAAAATAATGTAATACATTTAAAATATATCTATTTTCATTGTATAAAGCAACATAAAACAACAAATGACAAATAAAAACACTTGCTATCCAAAGTAGACCGGTAATAGATACAGTGTGTTTTATAATGACAAAAAGTAAAAATAAATCTAGTAATATAGTTATTATAAATAATTTAGTTTTAGAATTATTATCCATATAAAGAAATACTATATAATATATTTTAAGTTATTTGTAATTTTGTTTTACCATAGCGCCAAACCAAATTAAACCAAATATATATAATATTGATATTAAATAAATAGTAAAAGGAGTTTTACCACCATGATTTAATTCTGAAATACCATAATATCCTAATACAAATATTCTAAAAAATGCATAAAAATATACTTGTATTTTCAAAAGTGATTTTGTTCGCAATGATTTATAGCCTTTCCCTAATTTTTTTTCTTCATCTTGTTTTAAACTATAATAAACAATATAATTAGGTATATTTGATAATTCAGCATAAAATATTACTTGTGGCCAATAATATTTTGTTGGCGATAAAAACATGTAAGGATAAATAGCAATGTGATGATATAAATACATCAATCTCAAAAAATCAAATTTACCAACTTTTATCATATAATATACATCAAATAACAAGTATCCTCCCGTATTCATTTGTATTAAACTGGGAGAACCCGATTTTAATAAATAATTTAAACCTAATAAAACACTTGAAGAAGCGTGAAATAAAGAGGTACTGTTTAATGCTAATTTTTTCGTTTGTATATTTTCTAATTCATCATTTAATTTATAATAAAAAAACATAAATGGAGTTGTTCTGATTACAGACAAAATATTCATTTTTGTAAATTGAATTTTTATATTTAATATTATTTAATATATATTTAATGGTAAACTATACCTTAATCGACTGTAGTTATTTTATGTTTTTGATACTATACCATCGTTCAAAATAAATTAATCCGACCAAGTAGCTACAGCGACATCATCAATATTATGCTGTGGAAAGGAAGTTTTAGATCCATTATAATTCCAATCTTTGGTCCAAAGAGTGTCAGCGAATTTTACTACAGCCTCAGATTGATTTTTTCTATCTATCAAGAACTCATTATGAGCTTCGTCATGGATAAGTTCCCACAAGCCATCTGTGCCAGCGATAACTTTGTATTTTTTCCCTTCTTCTCTAGGAACTGAAGCGTGGGAGATGAAGTCTCCTGTACAGTTATTATGTCCTAAAGCGTGAGACATGTTTATAGTATCTATCGATCCGTAGTCAAACAAGGCACCTTGTGTCATACCCAACGTATCTCCACTCAATGTTTTAACTGTATAAATAGTCTGACCATTTTTAGAACCTCGTTTATATTTTTTTAGTATTTCTATTCCAATTTCACTCATTCGAGTAACCTCGTCAGGATTTTTTTCATTGTGATCTTTTGAACGCCATATCTCCTCTTTTTCATCATAAATTCGTATAGTAGAATCTCCAATCCAAAACGTTTCAAAGTGTGAATCATATATTAAACAAACTGAAAGCGTTGAACCGCCTCCGGAAGTATCTAGTTTCTTTAAATTTTCAGACAATGTCAAATAAAAGTTACCGGATACCAAAAGAGATGACCAATCTAGTCCGCGAAGATAATTTACCGTTACATCTCTGTTTTTTCCGTTACCGTGACCATCATATACTACTAGATAATCAACAGGATTTTCATTAATAATTATCGTACCTGAAGTAGCACCATCCTGTCCCACTCGACCTCGATGAGTATTTTGTTTGATGAAATGATTGAAAATAGCTGAAACTTGTTGTTTGATTAATGATGTCATATTGTCTTTTATACTATTTAAAACAATATTAATTTTTTAGTTCAATTTTATAAGGTTTTATTTATGGAGGATTTCATTTTTCTATTAGTCATAAATATATTACCTGTATTTGCTGTTTTATTATATGGTATTTTATTTTTAATACACCATGTCACGCATTTTTGTATATTACCAGTTCTTATTATATTAATTTTTTCACCCTTTCTTTCTTTATTTTCAATAAAACGCATTGTAGTTAATATATTATCAATCTGTTGATTACCTAGAATAGAATTTACCTCTGCTATAGATATTTTAAATTTATAAGGAAGAGGTACATCAATAATAGATTGAATTGTAAGATCATCTATTTGCGAATTGTTTAACATGATTAACATATGGTATAATTTATCAAATAAATAAGAAGAATCATCTATTTTAAAACCTTTACAAACAATATATCTTTCAGAGTTAGCAGTTCTACTTGTATCTGGTTTTGTAATATATACTTCAGAATATAAGGAAGATAGCATAAAAATAATATCAATTGAACTTTTGAGGAATGTATCAAACATTTTCAAAACAAAATTTCCACCTTTTTTTTGCATTATCACAGCATACATAACTTCTGTAAAAATTAATCTAAGAGCCATAGCTTCCTGTTTATTGAAATCAACCGAAAAATCAAAACCCCCGTCGGCAGTTATAAAATCCATTGAATTTTTATGAGATTTGTAACAATGTTCAAAATTTTGATGAGAATATAAGTCTCCAGTTCCATCAATTCCATTTTCAATTATTACATTTTTATTTTTTTTTAAAAAAAGTATACTTTTATTCCAACCAGGAACATTGTCATTCTCTTGATCTATTAATGTCATGCCATAATATTTATCATTTGTATTATATCTCAAATAAGTAGCTGCTTCTATAAATCCACCGGGCCCTTCAGCTAAATGGAACGAATTTATTGATTTTGACCCTTCATTAAACAAATCAAATGTATTACACATTTCTATTAATTTAAAAAATGCTCTAGATAAAGGTTTAATTTTACTAATAGAATGTTTAGAATGTGGTATTATTGTATGTATATATTCATAACTATTGGTGATTCTTTTTATATTATCCCATTCTTCTGGATATTTATTAATTCGTTTTTTAACCTTATTTAAATATTGAGCAAGAGTTAGACTGATATAATTAGTATATTCCTCATGTTTTCTGAACGTTAACTTTATATGTTCTGGTCTAATAAAAAGATTTATACTAGGCACTTGATGATAAGTCATATTATTATTATGATATATCATCCACTGTTTATATCAATTTAAGCATCTAATCTTCGTCTTTTTCTATTTTTTTTTTGATTTTTGCCTTTCGTTTACCTTTAATAACAACTTTTTGCGCTTTAACTTTGACCTTTGTCTTTCTTTTTTTAATTTTAATAACAGGCTTAGATTTTCCAGGTGCAGGAGCCACGGCGACCTCTTCTTCTACTGAATCATCTGTCTTTTGCTCTAAAACTTTCTGTTTTTGAACTCCTATTTTGAGTTTATTTTTCTTTTTTCTTACAACAGGTTTTTTCTTAATTAATGGCTTATCAACCATAGTTGTTTCCTTTTCTTCTAAATCTACTTGAGCAATGCTTGAACCGGTTAATACCCTGCTTACCTCTTCTGCATTTACTTCTCTTACTTTTTTAAATATAAAATATTTATTCAAGAAAGATATCTTCTTTTCGTCTGAAGTCATGTCAGGTGCCGATTGTACATCGGAAGATCTCAAACGGCGGTGTTTAATTTGAGATTCCATCTCATAGAATAACTGATCAAAATTTCCTATTGATTCGGGTAATCCTATAGAACGCGCTTCCTCTCTTTCAAGCAAGACGAAACCATAATTTTCCAAGATCTGTGTTAAATATTCATAGTTAACTAGATATTCTGGAAATGTTTTATTAATCGATTCCTGATACACATCCACACGATAACCTAAAGATGAAATATTATTTGAAAATTCATCTCCATCATATTGTTTTTTGATTTCCCACATTTTAACACCCTTATTATTTATGAATATACTCTCTCCTATTTTTTTACCTTCCAATTTTCTAAATACAGCTCTTCCATCGTAGCTAGTACCTATAAAATATCCACCAACTTTACAACACTCACTTACATTTCGGAGAAATCCTGTTAATGTTTCAATATCTTTGAAGAAGTAGTGAATTGAAAACTGATTTGAAACTACATCAAATCCTTCTTCACCTTTCCCATATTGACGAAATACTCCTTTCCCAAGCTTCTTGGAATCTTTTGGTCCGTCTCCAAATACAGCTCTTGTGATCTCCTTTCCTTTATCTGTATTACACGCCACAGTTGATCTAATATTCAATGCAGAATTTGCTTGAACGAACAATGCATATGGCATGGATCTAAATTGTTTTCTATAATTCAAGAATCTAGCACACGTTCCATTAATTTTGTTTTCAATATTATCTCGACTTATATCTAGCCCAAATACAAATGACAACTTGGCGGCTATCCATTTCGGAAAGTCGCCGCCTTTGCCAACACTCATATCAATTAATGTACCTCCTCTATTTGAAGCTGCAAGTATTAATTGACGCTTTACAAATAAATTATGAAAGTCTCTTAGTGATCTGGTAATTGTACCTTGAGCTTTTCTGTTATAATAAACATCATCATCAGCAATCAAATCAGGTATTCCTTTACCTGTAGTAATCATATCTTCTGTTACAGGGTTATGTATTGAATTCCACACACTTTGCGCAACGTGATAAGCATTTCCATAATTTCTTCCACCAGACCTATAATCCGATGTTTTGTCCAATCTAACCCGAATAGGCACCCATTGCCAAAATTTTGGCTTGGTCGGATCATATTTACATTCAACTATAGTCTCATCCTCAATAACTCCCATATTATCTTCTGTAAGCATAACTTTATTTGATCCACGATCTTGTAGTACTATATTTGCAAGATATGCTGGATATGCTGGCGATGGATTACTGGGATAAAATGGTACGGGCTTATATTGGCTATTTTCCTCACGATTTGATTTCTTAGGTAAATGATCTTGAATAACATCTTCACAAGGATTTATATATCCATGTTTTCGTTCATCAAATCCTACACGTAAAATCAACGTTTTATATTGTGTGATACTATTCGCTCCAGTTAAATCATTGCCATTTTGAAATATATTGCCTATAACATCTTGCCCTGTTTCCGTTTTTTGGGTAGTTACTAGAAAATCAATCGTATTATATTCGGGAGGTTTCCATTTAAATGATCTATCCCACGTTCTTTTTACTGGTTCAATATCTTCGCCAACAGTGGAGCTTCCCACGCCTTTATCCGCTGGAGTAAATATTAACCCATCAGTTTCATATTCAAATAAATCGTCTGCTACTCTAGAAAGAATAGTTTCACAGTTTTTAAACATTGTAGGTCCATCAGAAGCGGGGCGAAATGTTTTAGAGTCAATAGTTAATGGCAATTTAGCACCAATTAATGGTGTGGGATTTAACCCCTTTATAACTCTATTCAAATCAACTAATCTACCTGTCATTTTTTCCATTTCATCTGCACCATCTACACTTATATAAAATGGTTTACTTCTTACATCTTTAGTTTTAATATAGTATACATCAAATGCCAAATATTTATTAATAAATGCTCCAAATTTATCATGAAGTACGTGTTCACCATCTAAAATTGTATTGACAAATTCTTTATTTTTACTAACTACACCTGTAAATTGTATCTTCATATTTACATCAATTAAATAAATCCTTCCTTTTTCATTTACAAACAAAAGCTTTCTAATTCCATCAGCTTTTTCTGTTACTGTATAAGGCATCCTAATATTTGGAACAATAGAGTCGTCTTGTAAAGGTGCAATATTTGGACGTTCCAATGAGATAGATGAAGGGCCAACAAAATCACGATTTCTTATACGTCTATCAGGTAATGAACCCTTATACAAAATTTTCATATAATTTTCTAAAGCAGCATTCTGCTCACCAATACTAACGGGAAAGTTTGTCTGCTGAAGTCCTGATAGTACATATTTGATTGCCGTTCTAATTTCCTTTATTAATTTAGCCTTTACTTCTGGATCAACCGCAATTGAAGAAGAGTTATAGTCCATTTCTATTTCAATCTCATACTGTTCGGGATTTTTGAAAACATCCGAACTCTCAATTCTATATTCCGGAATCAATCGTTTACCAACTCTTTTCGATGAACGCACAATACTACAATCTACTTTAATATTTGGAAAGCGAACGCTTTTGAAAGTAAATCGCTTAATCAGGCGAAATATTTTTTTTTCCTGATTCCATGATTGTAATAGTTCTCGAACAATTCCGAATGATGATTTTAATATTTTTTCTTCTTTATAATTAATTTTAAATCCAAAATCTTTATATATAATTGGGGCGAGACGTTTATCTGCATGAATTTTGGCTACCTTTTGCATAAATGTAATATTACGCGGAGGGTCATCTAAATTAAATGCATTGCTTTTACAATATTCTTGTATGGCACTTATTCCCGAAATAGTAGTTCTAATATTACCTATTGTCGTTTTACCAGTTCTCTTATCGATAAACTGATTTTGAATATTCAAATGATACGAACCTTCACTCTCAAAATTATTAAATCCTAGAGATTTTAGCTTCGATATAACATTTTCAAAATCAATCCGACTTATCCTATTTCCAAATACCGCCTCTATCTCTTGTGAACGTTTATTATCGGATCGCATGTAGATTGAGATATATGATTCTAATAATTCATTAGGGGTAGGATTATCGTTAGACATTTATATATATTAAACCTATATTTTTCTGTTTAATTCAATTTTATATATTTGACTTTATTGATTCGTATAAATCCTTTTTCTTTAACTTTTTTCCGTCTACATTTTTTAGTGGTAATTTTAATTTATTACAAATATCATGTAAAGAAGCTATCTTGTAAGCAGATATTGCAGACAATGGTTTTTTTATATTTTCTACCCTCCAAAATGAAGTACAAAAATCATTATATTTTATACCCATTTCAGTTTTATCAAGTAAATAACAACCAAATCCGATAGGACGATGTTCTACAATTTGGCAATCTCCGTGACATTCTTCTTCCAATGTATATAGACATCGATTTTTAACAATCGAAACATTAATATTAGATATAGCACATATACACATAAAAGTTTCAATAGAAATCTCATCACTATAAACTAAATCGGTTTCTATAGCATTCCTTTTCCATTTATATTTTTTAAGGAGCTCTTTATTTGATCTTAATTTTTCTACCAAATTAATTTTTTGCTCTTTTTCTTCTTTAAATTTTTTTGTATCCAATAACAAATAATTAATAGAACCGTTCATTAAAATATAATAGCACCAAAAAAGCTTGTCTTTAACTTGAGGAACAATAAATGTTTGACACTCATTTTCTGTTAGAATTTTCTTTTCCTCTTTTTTTGGTTGTTGCTTTTTAATGGGTTTTAATTGATCATCAATGTATAATTTCATCATATGCTTTTTGGTAAACATATAATGATGTAAAGATTCAGGATTAAAAGTAAATGTATTTTTCATATTATTGATTGTATGAAGCGACCGCTTTATTATCTTTATAAAACTCTTTTTTATAAGCATCCTTTTCAGCTTCAACTTTTTCCAATTGCTTTTGTTGCAATTTAACATAATCGATATAAGATTTGATATCATTAATAGCATCTGTATTTAAAATAGTCATGTTTACAAAAATACCATTTGTGTTTTCAGTAAACTCAATATTATATTTATTAAAAATTTTCAATATATGCACTTGGTGGATTTTTTCCAATTTTTCTATACTATCACGTAGTGTTGTCAAATTATTCATTTATAATAAATAAAATATAGAATTTAAGTATTTATTTTTTAGGATTAATTATAATTTTAATTGGTTGTTTTTTTGCTTTCACCTTTATTTTTCTTGGATGAACATATTCCGCAATTACAGAGATATAAGGATCATTTAATTCATATCGGATTCCAATAACCTTCACTGTAATAGTATCTTCTAGTTTAAGCTGCGAAAACTCTTTCGATTTGAAATGATGGTCTCTTGCTATAAATACAACTACAGGTGAAGGATCTTCAATTGTTTCACATCTAACACCAGCCTTAGTTATATTTTTAATAACTGATTTAAATTTCATTCCTTCAACGGGACGACATACCAAACATTCAAATACAACAGTAAATGTAACAAATTTCCCATTTATAATACCAGCTGAATAATTGATAATTCTGATTGAATTGGGTTTTATGAAACCTTCTTGAACACATTTCCCTTCAATACGATTCGATAAATCAAGTGAAATATTCTCTACTAAATTACTTCCTACCGATGTAAAGGGTAACCTAACTTTTCTTGTAAGAATATTTTGCATGTAAATACCAACACCCCGTTTTTTTGCAGCAAAGGGTTTTTTTGTATTAGAAGATTGTACTGTTCCTTGTATACCCGACATTATATACTAGATATATAATATCTTTAACTATTAATTCAATTTATTTACCCAAATTAATTATATTATTTATCATTGCTTCTATCGTGTTAAAAAACCATTTTTTATTGTCTTGATTAATTTCATCATAGTAACGAAATATTAGTTCTGATTCAACACATAACTGCAATGAACTTATTTTTACTTCTTTAGTTCTTCTCTCTACTCGGATTCTTTGACCAATATTTGTATTTCCATAAATAGATAAAACAGTGCTCTTTTTCATTTTATATTTAATGGGTGTTACGCCTGTGGATAATAATGAATTTATTCTAGCAATAATTGTACCTTTACCTTCGCCCCTATCACAACGTTGTCCTTTATTTGTCCTTCCTTTGCTACTTAATCTAATATCTTTTGTTTTGAAAACCACTTGTTGTCTTTTAAAAATAGTCATAAACCCGATAATATCGTTTATAGTAGAAATATCCTTTATTTGTAACTTCTTAAACATCTCAGCGGCCAATCCTCCCGCACCTACAGCCACTTTACTTGATTTCCAAGTACCATCAATATAAGCTAGTATCGTGTACAACTCATGAGAACTGGGTTTGGAAAAATCTGCTAAAACAATACCAATATATTTACTACTTTGTATAATAAACTGCTCAAAGTAAGACATAACAATCTCCTCCACATCGTTCTTATCTTCTTTTGTATAAATAATATTTAATAATTCAACCTTTTCTTTGAATTTTAATGTATCAATATAATGATGCATTGCAAGTTTTAATAATGTCTTTCTTTCAATATTATTATACCGCTCCAAATTATTAATGGCCCACGCAGCAGCTTTTATCCAATTTTCTTTATCAATGCTAGTTATAAATTCAACAATTTGCATTTGTTGATAAACTGAAACTACCTTTTCCATTATTTGATTATCCTCCTGAATAACCTTTTTTTCATCACCTGTGTTGATATATGAAGGAATATTATCTGGAAGTTTAAACACTATTTTTTTACGTTTATAATCCAATGGTTGAACACGATCAAAACGTGTAATAGGTTTGGATCCCAGTTCTAAAGGTTGAAACATGTAATAATTTCCAATATTTACCAAATGTCCTAATCTTCCAAGCATATCTGTTAAATACTCATTTTTTTCGGTAACTAAATAATTTAACGCAGTATAAATTTGATCCAAAGGATAATTTTTAATTTGAGTTAGCAAGGCAACTAGTGATTGTCTATCAAAAATATAATACTCTTTGAATAATAATCTAATACGCTGAAGAATCTTATCCATATTCATAATTATAAAATTTTCGTTATATGTTGTAGTATCTACTTCTTCTATATTTTGAACTGAAGTATTACATCTATAATTACAATCCATAAAATCACACATAAAACTTCCTCTTTTGTCTCCTAATCTATACTCTATTGTTGACCCAGATGATAAATTTTGACTTACAATTTTATTTACATTTTCTTCTGAGAAATTTTGTCCTTTTCTGTTTAGTAAACAATCTACTGCATTTTCTTTTAATAAACGTACTATCTCGGCAATTTTCTTTGCCTTTCTCTCCGCTAATCTATATATATACATATCCGCGGCTTCTATATTATTATCCAACTTAGTACCATACAAATAAATCTCTACATTTCTCTGATCAAAAGGTAACGCGCAATGGGAAAAATTTCTCACTGATCTACCTACGATCTGTTCTTGTCTATTCAAATTATACCATGGATCTAAAATATGCGTTTGTCTAATATTCTTAAAATCCAATCCCTCTGAACCAGCACGTGATACAATAACTACCTTAATTATTTCGCCATTTATGTTATTTGGACTTGTGATTGCTTTAAGTTCGGTTTTAACATCAGGTGTTAAATTTTTATCACCAGTTATCATTATATATTTTGCAGGAAATCTTACATTTTCAGATTTTAATGTTAAAGCATCTATTGGTTTTGTTGGTAAAGTTTTAAACAGTGATTTCCCTCCGTATCTTGTAATTCCCATTTCTTCTAGAGCTAAAGCAAATGGAACGCCGCCGCCATCAATGTATTGCGAGTATACAAAAATAATACCTTTAGATTTTCTAATAGAATCACAAATAGCAGCTATTTTTGCACTGTATTTCCCAATTTCAGAAGGAGAAAATATTCTACCAAAATTTTGAATTGTTATATCTTTATATGTGAAATCTGATTTTGTTGATTCGTCATACATCATGGTTCTATCCAATCCTTTTTTTCCATATAAATATTGATACAGATCATCATCGGTATCATCGCTGGCTAAATCTGAATGAGGATATATCATATTCAGTGCCTGCAATGGAGGCTCCAAAAGTGTAAAAAGTAAACCCTTATTTGGATCATTTAGAATTGGTTTTTCTCTCCGGAGAGAATCTAAAACAAAATCATAACCCTTTTTTTGATAAATACCTATTGTTGTAATTGATAAATCAAGTATTTGTATTGGATCTATTATAGTCTTTCCATTAAGTTGTTTATTAGGGTATGTCCAACTTTTATCCTGTAACATTCCTAAATATGATATAGGATTTCCCGCTTCCAAAGGATATATACTATACGGAAATGTGAAAGGATTATTTCCTCGAACATATGAAATATACCCCATCATTTTTTGAATTAATAACTCTTTTCCTATTTCCTGTCCCTCTGTATTCTGAACAAATGTACCCTTCGAATCAAACACTTCTCTTAAAGTGATTGGATATCTCTTATCATTCAAATTCAGTAAATTTAATAGCCAAATTATTTCTTGGTAATCATTAAACATTGGGGTTGCCGATAGCAATAATAATTTTAAATTATTAGCATTTGTTACAAGCGTCAAAAGATTTTCGGAACTAGGTTTCACTGTTCCTTCCCCAGTAATTCGCAAATTATGAACTTCATCAATAACAAGCATACGATTAGAGAATTCTTTCTGAAGAGATCGTCTCTGTTTCCTTCTAATTAAATCTGGACTATCTCCTCTACTTACTGTTTTTTGAATAACTCGAGAAATATAATTAGAAAATTCAATATATCCTTGAAAATGATAAGACTGAGATATGATTCTTTTAACTTGTCTTACCACTCTATGACGAGAAAGACCTTTCATATTCATAGGATTTATCTCCTTAATGAATTTATTACCAGTACACGCTTTAATATTCCATAAACCATTAACCTCTTTTAATTTTCTTTCATCAAAAAGTTGAATTTTAAAATTTTCCTGAACAGCAGGCGACGCAACAATAATTATCCTTTTTGTTATCCCCAATTGTTTTAAGTATGTGCGCATCTCTTCACATACAGAAATTGATGAACAAGTTTTCCCAGTACCTAATCCATGAAATAGCAATAGCCCGTTATAAGGAGTCTGAAATGACATATAATTCCTCACAAACATCTGATGGGGATCCAATTCAAATTCTGTATTGTCGCATAATTTTTGAGCGACTTCCTTAATATTATCGAACTCATCACGTGTTTTTTCTTCATAACGATTATCATAAAATTCTTTCTTCGTTGCAATTTTAACATTAAAATTTGGATCGTCTAGAGAAGGATATAGATATGGGAATTTTTTTGATTCTTCACCCAATTGATTTCTATTATCATCTGACATACATTTAAGAAAATTACGCTGGTCTGGATTATCCATATCAATTGTTTTGATATTCTTAAATTCTTCTTTAAGTTGTGCGCATGTTTTTATAACTAATTTTTTTTGTTTAATTTTTACTTTCCCTTTCTTTTTTTTAACTTTTACAGCTGACTTTCTTTTTTTCGATGACATCAGTTAATATATTATGAGATTAATCTATATCTTTCTAAAACATTATTGATATCTTTAATTACCTGTATTTTTTCTAAATTATAGGGTCTAATAATAGATAAACATTCATCTAAAGTTAACCATTTCATATCACTTACCTCGCTCCTTTGAAAATTAGACGTTGATGTATTCTCGGATACAAGCTCCGCCAAATAATATTTATGTTTATATGATTTATAATTGGAACCAATAAATATTTCTTCAAATGGTTGAATATTGGTTATCATATCTAAATCCTCTTTCATGTACCCTGTCTCTTCATTAAACTCGCGATAGGCGCAAGTTATATCGGTTTCTTGATAATTTCTTCGTCCTTTTGGAAACCCCCACTCTGGAGTATGCCATTGTGTTAAACTTTCTTTAACTAAACTAACTAAATCGTATGTTCCTTCACTATAAATTTGTATTCCTCTTTGAATTTGCGTAAACTTTTCTTTTGCATGTTTTTCTTCACTTCGATATTGAATTCCAATAAAATCACCCCATAAACTCTTCCATAGTTTTTCAAAACTATTTGATACAAGTTTTTCTTTTTCATGTACTGTCATTTCATCAATAAGTGTTTGGATATACTCTTTGTTATACAGAGGATATTTACCTCTTAAAAATTCTATATAACCCAAACTATCTTTTCTACAAATCATTAAATATTTTAGCACATTGCTTTTTTTTTTAAAAGCCACTATTCCTATACTTGTTATGGGCATTTTACATTGATTAAATAAATGTCCCTGTTTTGTGCAATTATTACAAAAATTATATGTTGTTTTTTGTCGATTCATATTATTATATGTTTATAAACATTAGTTTTTATGTCTATTTCATATATAATGCCTCTCGATCCAGAGATATGGATGCCTCATTTTAAATTTACATTACAGACCATATCAGTTATGTATCCACAACATCCCAATGATGTTACAAAAAAAAAGTATTACGATACAATTCAGAATCTACCATTGTTTCTTTCTCAAAAACCCATAGGAAATAAGTTTGCAAAGATGTTAGACAAATATCCTGTAACTCCTTATTTAGAGTCCCGCGAATCTTTTATGAAATGGGTACACTTTATAATTAATAAATTACATGCTGCAATGGACTGGGAACAAGAAGACTTTTTTGATAGTTTAGAAAAATATTATGATTCATATAAACCAAAGGAAGTACTAAATCGAGAAAAATACAAATCTCGAAAACAGTATATTATGATTGGTACTGTCTTATTTATTATTTTACTTATTTTATATCTTCTTAAGAAGTCATCCAAATAATTATCTTCATAAAATATAATGAGAATAGGACTGTTTATAATAGGAATTACGATATTTTTAGTTGTAAATACATATTATGATGGTAAGTATACAAAGATGTTTCATATAAATAAAAAGTATGTACAAATGGCCACATATGCATTTGTAGGGCTATCATTATACTTATTTATCAAAAAAAATCCAGAAGGGTCAAAAGGCATGTTTAAACACGCGAATAGTATTATTAAATATATGCCCATTGATCGTAATACAACGGATATGTTAACACCTATTTTTGATTTTGCTAGTGTGAAAAGCGATATGGATCAACTTAATAATACTGCCTCTATAAATAACGCTGTTACACCGCAGATGAAAAGAATGTTAAATTCTGGAGGCAATTCATCTAAAAGATCAGTAAGTGAAACTAAAAAGAAATACGTAGCTGCTCAACAAGACTGGAGATGCAAACACTGCGAAGAACAGCTTAAAGCAACATTTCAAGTTGATCATAAAGTAGATTTAAGATATGGTGGATCAAATCATGTTTCTAATTTGGTAGCATTATGTACCGAATGTCACGCTACAAAAACTATGCAAAGTAATTTATAAATTAATTAGGTTCTTTAATATTTTTAAATAACCTGATAATATATTATGACTAAATCTGGTTATCAAGACACAGTTATTAAGAATTTATTGGCAATTACATTATATGTTCCATTAATTATAGCAATAATAGCTAGTTCTATGAAGTTATATGATTTTATTTATCCTTCCGTGCCTGGAAGAAATGTTAGTGAGCAAGCTTCTGATTTACGATATAATCTTCTTAATAGCATTATGATATTCTTCCGAACTACTTTTGGATATATTTCGACATTTTTTAGAATTGTATGGTCATGGATAACTAATTTTAAAACCCTTGCAATTACAATATTGATTGTCTATCTTTTTTTATCCTATTTTTTTACATTTTTATACAAAGATAATTCAGTATTAAAAGAGTGGTCAACATATAGTAATATTATTCTAATATTGGGGGGTGCATTTATTGCATTAGGAGTTATTTCTTTATTCATAAAAGAAAACAATGATGCTAATCCATATCCTTATAAAGATAGCACATTTTCCCAAATGAAATGGACATTTTCAGAAACTGTACCATTATACAAATCAATATTAAGCATTGCTATAGTTTTAGGACTAACCACGCTAGCTTTATATTTAATAAAAACCTTTTCATTTTTATCTATTACATTAACTGTGTTAATAGAAATTATTGTCGTTCTTGCATTAATATTTGCAATATTCAATGCTGTTACTAAGAATGCATGGTTACTGAGCAAAATAATGAATAATAATTTCTTCAAGTTGCTTTATCATGTTATATTTATTATACCTTGTACTGTTTTATATTTCACAAATTATATATGGGAACAAATAAAAGAGACACCGTATGTAGCATGGATTATTTTACTAGCTGAAATAATAGGAGTTGGGTTATACTTTTTAATTCCAATAATCAAAAATTATATATTTATACATTCGGTTACAAAAACTGATGATTTAATGATACAACAAGAGAGTGAGGCACACGATAAATCTATAATAAGAAATGAGAATCAGTTATCTAAGATAATGGATGGTGTATCTGTAGATTGGGAGGTTATATTAGCTGGTAATTTATATGATCCAAAAATGGTAAAAAATCTAAAAACATATTTAGAATCAAGAGGATATAGATCTGTTAAAAATAAACAAAAATTAGGATTTTTTGAGAACATGTTTTCAAAGACTTTATCTCTTGAGGCAGGAATCACATACGTGCAAGTAAATGCGCCCATCGTTATTGACTTGAGAAATCAAATTCAGATGCAAACAGCAGAATCTAAGAATCTCGGGGATAGTAGAAAAAGCCGTGAAAATATTTTAAAAACAAAAATACTTTTAAAAGATCCTATTTATTTAAATACTAAAAAAGTGATCGGGAATTACGAAGATATAGGATCTGGTGTAGGAGCTTTTAATTATAATTATTCAATTTCAGCATGGACATTTATTCATGATCAACCGCCAAGTTTTAGAAAATCTAGTAGTAAATTCACAAATATATTGGATTATGCAAATAAACCCAAAATACAATTTAACCCATCTATAAATACACTAAGAATTATAATGAGCAATGGTTTAGACAAAGATAATGTGGTGTATACTACAAAAAAATTTAAACTTCAAAAATGGAATAACATAATTATTAATTATGATGGCGGAACTTTAGATATTTTTATAAATGGAGATTTAGTATCTTCGACAAATAATATAGTTCCAATAATGTCATATGATGAAATTACAGTTGGGTCAAATAACGGTTTAAGTGGGGGAGTATGTAGTGTAGTATATTTTCCAAAACCATTATCTTTGAGTAAAATTCAAAGTTTATATAAAAATTTAAAATATAAAAATCCGCCAATTGTTTAGATAATTTCTTCGCCTATATTATATCATGAACTTGAAAAACATTGTAATAGGTGTAGTTATCATCCTCGTAATTTACTTACTTTACATATGGATATTTGGTGACAGTTCCAGAAGTTATCTATTGGGTCAACACGATGCGCGAAAAACAGTCATATTAACAGGCGATAATATACCCCACGGTGCATCCGCAGATTACACATATTCTATTTGGGTATACATTTCTAATTGGAATTACAGAATTGGCGAAAAGAAGATTATTTTTGGCCGCGGGCAAGATGGTAGTGTTCCAGCTCCCGAATTAAGTTTAGGAGCAATGATGAATAATGTAGATATTACTTTAGGAACATACGCTAGTAAAGACTCAACGCAGGCTGTAAATCACACGTGTACTTTAGAAAATGTTCCCCTTCAGGCCTGGGCAAACATTATTGTCACGCTCAATAACCGTTCTTTAGATATGTATTTAGACGGTAAATTGGTTAGAACTTGCGTACTCCCAGGTGTACCAAAAATGTCATCAGGAAGTCCTTTAGTAGTATCTCCTGGTGGAGGATTTGAAGGATATATTTCTAACTTCCAATATTTCTCGAGAGCTGTAAATCCTCGAGAGGCTTATGCTATATATAGAGAAGGGCCAGGAGGAACCAATTGGTTCACTGGTCTTGTTAATAAATATAGACTTCGCATAGAATTCTTGAAAGATAATAAAGTAATGAATAAATTCGATATATAATTTATTTGCTATTATATATAGCTATGAATCAAGCACAACAAACAGGAAACGAAGTTTTAGGAACTGGGCGAAGAGCTCTTTCCGGAATAAGTGATTTTCTAAAATCGAATACACTTGTTTCAAAGGTTGTTTTTTTAATTTTAGTAATTATCGTGTTTATTCTGTTATTACGTGGTGGTGTCAGTTTTTTGACTTGGTTGTTTGAACCAACACCTTCACCACATCTTACTTCAGGAATGAAAGACGCTAAAAAATTACTTGTAATTCCACAAGATCCAAGTAATCCTAATTCTATCCCCGTAATGCGTTCCATTAATCAAAGAGATGGTTTAGAATTCACTTGGACTGTATGGATCTATGTAGATGATTTAGTATATAAATCGGGTCAACGAAAACATATTTTCCACAAAGGAACCGAGCAATTAAATTCAGATCAAACCGCATTCCCTAATAATGGACCAGGTCTCTATATTCATCCTACTAGAAATTCTTTAATCGTAGTTATGAATACATTCAAAAATATTCTTGAAGAGGTTGAGGTCACTGATTTACCAATGCATAAATGGGTAAATGTGGCTATTCGTGTTAAAGGAAATATTATGGATGTATTTATTAACGGCGACGTCGCTCTCCGTCATACCTTTGATAGCGTTCCTAAACAAAATTATGGAGATGTATTTGTAAATCTTAACGGTGGATTCTCTGGAAACTTGTCTGATTTATGGTACCATGATTATGCTCTTAGCGGAACAGATGTAATGCAAATTGTTAGAGATGGTCCCGATCTTTCAACTAAGGTTACAAAAACAGCAACTCCTCCTTATTTGTCATTGCAATGGTATTTTGAGCAAGGCGAGACGCCAACCTCTAGTATGTGGCCAACACAATAATCACTTAATTGATAATATATTAAAATATAGTATCAACTTATTGTCTCAATGAAGGATTAATACAAATATTCATTGATGGGAAAATTTTCTTAGATTCGCAATCATCTTTGTTATTTACTTTAATGCAAGAGCGATATCCCCGATCTGTTCCTATATAACAATATCCAGGTTTATGTTTTTCTTGAATTTTGTTATCCCCCGAACTTTCTTTATAAGAGTTATTAGGTTCATGTTGAGGAAATTTATTAATACCATGCATCTCTCGATTTTCAATTGATTTTCTCACGCCTGAATCTCGCGATTCCCATAAATCTTTCCTTTTTAAATTTAGTTCTCTAGATAAAACATCTCCTGCATCTTTTACTGTCCCCGCCGCGACGTCTGCTGCTACTTGAGTACCCACAATACTGGTATCTATAACCTTTGCTGCAGTTTTAGGTGCATGCGAAGAAAATTTAGCAATGAAATCACCTATTACATCAGTGCCTTTTGCTAAATATGAAAATATATTTAATCCTAACAAAGCCAAAACAACCACTATAAGAATAATTGTAATTATATTCCATGTACCCCATTCACTATCAGATGAAGCTAGTGGTGGCTTTATATATAATGAGCGAGATGGTCTTAAACTATCTGCGCTTAATGAGTTTGGTGTTCCTGTTATTACTTCGTCCATATACAAAATAGCAATATTAAATATTTAGAATATATATATATAAATGAATCAATACTACTCTCCAAAGTGTAATAATAATGATAAATTAGTTAAATCAAGGTGCGAATGTAGAAAGACTGTAAAGATAAAAATAAAGAAAAAAAAAGCCAAAGTAAGAATCACAGTTAAAAAGAAAAAACCAAAAGTTGTTAAGAAAAGGAAAAAGAAATTATCCTTTTTGGAAAAACACAAAGGTCCCTTATATTTTAAAACTAAATTTGTAGAAGAAATAAATCAAAAATGGAAAGATGATATCAGTACCGATTGGATTACCCGATATGGACCTCATAAAGGAAGGTGTAAAAAGGGATATATCAAAAATCCAAAAGACAAATTTTGCTATACTTTCAGTGACAAAATATTAAAAAAATACACTCAGAAAACCAAACCTAAAAAAATAAAACGAAAAACAGTAAAAAAAACAACTAAAAAAAAGTCACCTAGTAAAAAATCACCTAGTAAAATTAAGAGAAAACGGTGTCCAAATGGAACGAAAAAAGATTCTGTAACAGGAAAATGCGTTCCAAAAAACAATAATTCTATTAAAAAGAAACCTGTTTTAAAGAGAGAGATATCTGTTATTGAAAACAATACTCCCAAATTGGCGAAAGAATTAAGAAGAGAGCAAAAAAAAGGGAAAGTTCAATATTCTCCTAGCATTAATAAACAATTAATGAGTTTAAAAAGTGTAACACCTAAAGGTAACATATATGATTGTCCCAACGGAGATGTGATCGCAACGACGGCTAAAGGTACAAAATGTTTTGGATGGAAAACAAAGAGAGCAAAGGAGATCATGTTAAAAAATTTAAATACAACTAAACCCGTTTCAGCAAAGTTAATAATAGCTCCAGCTCAACACCAATCAAATTGTTGGATGAATTCATTTTTCATGTCGTGGTTTATAAGTGATGGAGGTCGTAAATTTAATAGATGGTTCAGACAAACATGTATTACGGGAATAGTGCCTGGTAGTGGAAAAAGTATACCAACTGCCATGAAAAAACCGGCATTTTTATTGAACAAAATGATAGATGCTTCATTAAGAAGTAAATCGGAAGGTGATCCAGCAAGATATGCCGAACTTATGGATACAAATGATATAATTCGACAATTTCATAGAGCTCTGCCAAATAGTAGAATCGTGAAAACTAAAAAAGCATCCAATCCTTTGACATTTTACTCTACAATTTACAGAAAAATCATAGATATAAAGGATGATCATATAGGTTGGCATGAAGGCGATATATCATATACGAAAGGACCTATTGGATGGTTAAATTTCTATATGGCATCAGATAACCCTCCAACTGAAAAACAACTAAATAAACTAATATTAAACGCTTCAATAATAGGCGATTTTATTCCAAAAGTAATTTTTGTAGAAGTACAAGATGCGCCCTCTGGAAAATTCAAAACACCAAAAAAATTAGAATTCAAAGATAACAAAGGAAAGAAATACTCATATAAATTAGATGCTGCGGTTTTAAGAAATACAAGTAAAATTCATTTTTCGGCATATATTACTATTAACGGTATTGACTATGGTTTCGATGGTGAAAGTTACAGTAGATTGGAAAAATTTAATTGGAAAAGTAAACTGAATAAAAATACACAATGGCGATTCGCAGAACAATACGAAACTTATTTTAATTTTAACAAAGGTTATCAAATACTAATTTATTACCGAGATAGTTGAAGGTAATGAATAATATTAAACGATTTAAACTCATTTTTTAATTTTAAATTAAGAAATGTGTTTATCATGGTGCTGTATTTGCATTGATGAAACTGGTAAAATAAAATGTAGCAAGGAAGAATGTCGTAAAGTAAAATGCAAGCGATATTTTTTACCTTTTGTGGGGATATCTTCATTGGCTTTTTTTGAAGAATTTAGAGAATTTTATTACTTCCCTTTTATTATATCAGCTGCCTTTTTTATAATATTTTGGAACTTTCCAATTTTGGTATATGTCACTGCATCAAAGCCTCTTTTCTATGAAGATTTATTTATAGACGAAAAAAAATTACCAAATTATGACGTTGATCCGAAAATTAAAAAGAAATTTCAAACTATATTAATATGGGTACTAATTATTACCAATAGTTTATTTGTCGGGGTTCTTTCAGATTATTGGTTATATAAAACTATTAATGTCGAAAGTTATTTAGAAATTATAGGTGTGACTGGTGGAATTATTAAAATATTTCAGGTAATTAATAATAGTATTGGTAGAATAATGCTAAAAATATTAAAAAGCTGCGTTAAAAAAGAGAATAGTCGATTTAAACAAGAACAACGAGAGCGGATAAATAGCATTGTTTCTTTGAAACACGTTGAGAGTTTGAATAACATCAAAACATTAGAATTGACAGATATAGATAGTAAAATAATCTCCAATTAATATATAATGGATGTTGAACTGAAGAAAATAGAAAAAACACTCAATGAACTATCACTCCAAGAAAAAAAAAGAAAACAGGATCTTCTTAGATATCAGAAAAAAAGAGCTAGTGATCATAGAAGAACTAAAAAACGGATGGCAGAGGCACAAAAAAATGTTAATAAAGGAACTAGAAAAAATAGACCAGTTTTAAAAGCTTCTTCATCTCCAGTAGATGAGCCATATATGATGGAAAATGATGCTAAAAATAAATATCTAGACATAAATATGAAATTGCAAAATGCAAAACAAGAGCTTGATCGAACTTCGCAAAGAATGCTCCAAATGGAAGACCAACCAATCCCTAAAAATATGTTAAAATCAGAAATGCATAAGAGGAGTGCTAAAATGAAATCCATGAAAAACACACACGCCCAAAATTTAAAGCGTTACACAAAATTAATTGGTCAATTAGATGAACCAATTGGCGAAATTGCTGCAATGCACCCAATGGCATTGCTAGATTATCGTATTACTGAAAAATATGATCCCCAATATGCAATTCCGTCGGATTTTACCGGTAGTCCCACTATTTCGGAAGGTGAATTTGATAGTTTATCCCCTCCTAATTATATGCAAAATATGCCATCTCTAACAGGTTTTAAACTAACTGGTGATCATCTTGCAAATATGGAACGGAGTAATGAAATGAGCTTGGTAAGACAAATGCGGGATAGTCAAGCGATGCCTGTCCCATCAAGTGGAGAACGCAAATCTAGCGAGGGTATTACCGATATAGAGAGAGCGAGACAAGAAGCCGATTTAGCCATTGAAACTGCAAAACAGCAGGCTATAACAGATCGAATGATGAAAGATTCGGGATTGATTTTTACTGCTCAAGATGAAAGAGATGTAGCAGAAGAATTAGAACAAATGATAAGGGATGCCCAAGGAAATAGAAAACGACACACTCGCAGAAAACATAAAAAGAAAAAGCATAAAAAGCAGAAAAAGAAAACTCATAAGAAAAAGAAGAAACGCAGGAAAAAGAAAGGAGGTACCAGGAAAAAGAAAGGAGGTACCAGGAAAAATAGAAGACGATAATTATTTATTAAATAAGTATAAAGGATTATATTCATTAATATTCATAATGAATATGCTCTATAGTTTTTGTTTTATGATTGCTTCCATAGGAAGTTTGCGTTGTTACCACTCATCTCATCCTAATATTTTCAGTGACCTCCGAGAATTTGATTCTTGGACAAGCACCTATAATAAATTTCAACAATGGGGAGACAATCATAATCTCACACACAGCTATAATAATTGGTTATCAAATCGTGATCTTGTGAATAAACATAATTCTGAAGACCATGGTTTTGAATTAGAATTAAACGAATTTGCGGACAAACATTGGTCTCAATGGGCTACTAGAAAAGATTTGAATTATCACCTAGCTAATAAGCATTTTCCATATCCAACTGAAAAAAAGGCACTGCTTGGGGTGCCTAAGTCAGTTGACTGGCGAAAAAAAGGCGTGGTGACAGCTATTAAAAATCAACAGCAATGTGGATCTTGTTGGAGCTTTTCGGCCACTGGGTCAATGGAAGGGCAACACGCGCTGAAAACTGGCAATTTAGTTCCACTTAGTGAATCACAAATTGTTGATTGTGATGTCAATGGTACTGACCAGGGATGTAATGGAGGGTTAATGGATGGCGCATTTCAGTATGTAATTGGTACAGGTGGCATTGAAAGTGAAACAGAGTATCCATATATTGCCCAAGATGACCCGTGTAAATTCAATAAAAGCAAGATCGTGGCCACCTTTTCTGGTTTTAAAGATGTCAAAGGTGGCGAAACTGGATTGAAAGAAGCTGTTGCTGCAATTGGCCCTATTTCAGTCGCCATTGATGCATCAAGCCCGCAATTCCAATTTTATAAAAAAGGCGTGTATTATGATCCTAGTTGCTCTAGCACAATGTTAGATCATGGAGTACTTGTTGTTGGTTATGGAACAACAACAAATGGTACCGACTATTGGATTGTTAAAAATAGTTGGGGCGAATCTTGGGGCGACGATGGATACATTTATATGTCAAGAAATCGAGATAATAACTGTGGAATCGCTACACAACCATCATATCCGATTGTTTAATCAAAACAATTTATTCTATATATATTTAAAATTAATATATATATTAATGTATAATGTCAAGCACTGAGGAAAATGAAAAATCTAATATGAAAGTAGCGGTGATTGTACAAAGTTATTATAGAAAAGATGGGTCATCAAAAAAAATATTGATGGAAATGTTTAAAATGCTAGAAGAGCAAAAATATAAAAATTTTAAAGTATTTATAACTGGCGACAACTATCAACCAGTCAAAGAATTTGAAGAGATATGCAGTACATATAACGGTGATATATATATACACAATAATAAACATTCCTGTAGAGAGTTAAATCTTGGTAGAATACAGAATTATTGGTGTGTTGGCGGTGTACATGCTGCAAAAAATTCATATATAAAAGCCATGGAAGAGGGCTATGATATTGCTCTGATGTTAGATGACGACGACTATTGGTATGATACGCATGTTAATACTGTGGTAAACAATTTCATCGCTTACCCAGAAACGGGGTTTATGGTAACAAAGGCGGAATGGTGCGGTGGAATACTTCCAAGAACGAGTGAAAATAATATATTTTATAATAATTATATACCGAAGGTAAGCGATTCCGTAAGAGCTGCATCGGCGCATAATATTAATATAGTCGGTCAAACCACTATGGAAACATGGAAAAAAATAATAGAAAATGTTAAAAAACTACATATAACAGAGCCAAAATATAATCTCTATTATGCAGACGCACAACTTTTAAATGACATTGCTGAAAATATTAAATTAGGAAAATACAAAAGTTTATATATACCGGTCATATCAGTTCGGAAACTAAGTGATAATAATTGGGCGAATATTTTGTGATTGTTCTCGGTTATTAATTAATTATAATTTATCAAAAGTTAAAGAAATCCAAATAAACTATTATAATGGAAACAATAGCATTAATAGGCGCAGGCGGTCATTGTAAAGTGGTTATAGATTTAATAAAACTATTAGGAAACTATAGAATTGTGGGTATTTATGACGATGAAAAAACAGGGGAATATTATGGTTATAAAATTTTAGACAAGATAAGTAAATTAGATTCAAATATTCAAAATTTCATAATTTCAATTGGTGATAATTATACCAGAAAATGTATTGTTGGAAAAAATCAGGAATTGAATTGGTGCACCTTAATGCATCCATCCGCAATTATATCCGAGAATGTTCAAATAGGAAAAGGGTCAATTGTGTGTGCAGGAAGTATAATACAAACCGATGTTAAAATAGGCAAGCATTGTATAATTAATACGGGGTGTTGTATAGACCACGAATGTGTTATTAATAATTATACAAGTATATGTCCCAAAGCAACCTTATGCGGTAATGTAATAGTTGGAAGTTCGTGTTTTATAGGCGCAAATTCCACAATAATAGAAAACCTAAAAATAGACAATGAATGTATAATCGGTGCCGGAAGTGTAATAATTAAAAATGTTGTAGAAAATTGTAAAATTGTCGGCAACCCAGGTAGAATTATAGAAAATCATAAAGATAATGCTAAATTACGATGTTTGCTGCTAGACAATTTATTCCCCATCCCTAAAGCACAGTGGAGATTGGTAGAAATACATTCATTTATAGAAAAATATGATACTGATATTTTAGTTCAATTTACGCGTGGATATGGTGGACCTGATTACAAAGAACTGTGTGATAAATTTCATTTATCTGAATTGTATGATATACTCATATTTGACCCCCAGTATAATTATTTAAATCAGTACAACGAAACAGAATTTAATGGGACACATTTTAATAATGCTCTTCCGTATTATAGTTTCTTATTCAGACTTAAAAAGTTTAGAGGGGAAGAAGTTAATTGTCCTCATCCACCAATGAGCGTATATAATTTTATTTATAGTATATTTATTATTCCGTATCTGCAATTTAATTATAGATTTGATAATTTTTTCCCCCATGAGAAACAATTTATTCATTTATATCCTGGTGGCGGTTGTAGCGTTCCTATAGGAAAAGGTTTAATTAATATTCACAGAGGAGAGGGAAAATGCCCAGCCTGGTTTGGTCGTGTGATGGGGCACTCACTCAGTAGTGGGTTGCAATTTGATGTTAATCCAAATTGGAAAAAAAGTAAGTGGTTAACCACCCAAGATTTTATATATACCCCTTTGAATGAACATAATCCTGATAATATTTATAAGGTATACGGTTGTCCTTTTTTCTATAAAGGGGACGCTATAAAAAGAAAATCTAATTTTAATGAAACATTAAACGTATGTTTCACATCGTTGGGTAATGCATTCCAAAAAGGCGCTGATATATATACAAATATAGCTGATCAAATAAAGGATGTCAATATTAAATTCTTTTCTGTGGGCAATTGTCCTTCACATGAAAATATAACGCATTTAAATGTTATGTCACAAGAAGAATTGAGTAAATTTTATTATGAAAAAATAGATATTTATATAAATTTATCAAGATGTGCGAATGGTTTTCCACTTGGAGTTGAAGCTGGTAAAGAGGGATGTGTTTTATTAACTAGTGACCCATATAACTCAAACATCAATAACAACTTTAATATTGATGATTTTTTCATAATAGATTTGAATGATGTAAATTCAATAATAAAAAAAATCATATCTCTTAAGAATATTAATTTTAGGAAAGAAAAAAGTCATTATATACAAGATAAATTATATGACTTATTTAGTTATGAGACTTACATGGAAAATGGTGTATTTTCCATTATTGAAAAAAATATAATTTTAAAATAAAGTTAGTAATAGTTGTAGAAAATTGTAAAATTGTCGGCAACCCAGGTAGAATTATAGAAAATCATAAAGAAAAAAATGGTACGACAAAATAGTTTTTTATTCATTTTCGAGTAATGTAAAAGCACATATCAGTATAGCATGTTTCATTATATGTATTATTATTTCTCTTGTCTTATAGTATTTGGTTATCACATAACCATTTATAGGTTTCTTGATTATAAATATTTTAATTTTGGAATAGATTGTGCTCTGTGGACAACACTATTAAAATGTTCTATCATTTGCTTATTATTTTTTTGATAATGGTTTTTAAATCTTTTCCTATATTGTAAATAACGATTCTTGTAATACTCTAGTCCTAACCACTTCATATGATAAATCATATATATATTTTTTGAATATATAATGTTACCCATAGGGCTACAAGAGTGTTGTCCATCACCATAATTCATTTTCTCTATTGGACCTTTTTTAAATAATATATTTTTTGAAAAATAATATGTACCACATATTCCTTTATCTAACTCATAATAGGATATATCGCTTAAATCAGACTCTTGACTGCACCCAACTACTTCATAACCGTCCGTTTTAATTATGGTAGTTCCCAACTTATCTTCTTCTACCAATTGTTTAAAATCAATATCTATTAATTCATCCATATCACAAGTCAATACCCATGTATTTTCACATTCATTTCTCCACATATAATTATGAGGGTTATCTTCCAAATTTACATGTGGAAGAATTACCTTATCTTTATATCCCCACTGTATAATTTCTGCTCCATACTCTTTCGCAATTTTAATAGAATTATCCGTTGAATAGTTATCAAGTATAGTTATTTTAATATTTGGAAATCTATTTTTATAGTAGTCAATTGTTTTTTTAATATACATTTCTTCGTTCCAACATAGTAAATATAATGAAATTTTTATCATATTTATATATGCATCTCACGATACTTCTAATACAATTTTTTTGGGATTACATATTAAATAATACAAAGCTTAAATATGAGTATATCATACAACTCACATAAATTATATAATTCTACCTGGGTTGAATCAATTTTTAATATCCAGCCTTCCGGAGGGCGCTTTCAAGATGACCAGCTACAGCGAACCCGTACGAACGTGTGGAACATACGACAACGGCGGTAGTCCGGCGAAATGCTCATCAATGGATGTCGGAAACATCCTTTCTGGATATGACTTATTTAGTTATGAGACTTACATGGAAAATGGTGTATTTTCCATTATTGAAAAAAATATAATTTTAAAATAAAGTTAGTAATAGTTCATGGTTTGATTTCACTGGGAGTTATACATCCCGTTGCCTCATATCGTGCGTATGAAACTTCAGCTGGTTCAGGAAGTGACCCAATCGTATCAGGTGATGATATTTGTATGAATTTAATAATTTTATCTCCATATGTTTTTTTAATAATTTCTCTAATAATATTTTCTTCAAAGCAATCACCCGTGTAAACAAAAGTAATATTATTTGCTTTTTTTAAGTAGTTTTGAAAGTTTTGTATTCTTCTAGTATATCTAATTCTAAACTCTTTGAAATTGTGTTTTGAAAAAAAAGTATCATAGTTTCTACCTACTTTAAATAAATGAGAATGTCCGCCTCCCTCATGATTAAATATAATCCCACATTTATTAGTTATTGCCGTAGTACCATTGTGCCATTCTATTATTTTGAGACCATCAAAAAAAGTACTAAAATCATTTTCCAGAATTTTACATAAAGCATTAAATGGAGTAATGCAAAGATCAAATGGACAACTTTTATATCCGTTTTTTTTAGAAAATCCATAGACGTTTTTAATCACCACCCTCGGATCGCATTTATACCCTAAAGAAATATATACATCCATATATATATAATGACTGATTTTTAATTAGTTAATAAACGAAAAATGTTATCTATATCACTCCTATCCATATCTATATTACAAGGAATGCATAGTATTTTATCAAAAATTTCATTCGCTACTTTTGAATCATTTAAAGGATGATAATATTTTCTTGCTTGAATATTATTTTCTAATAACCTTTCTCTTATTTTATCGTCATATTTATCAAACAAAATACAAAAACAAGAGGGTGCAATGATTCCGTCGTGAAATGATGGAAATAATTTAAAATGCGTGGTAATATTTTTCATATGTTCTTTAAAATATAAATACAATTCGTTATGAGTGTTAATTATTTTATCGGTATTTCTCTCCAAATATTGCAATATATATACTGCTGAAATTTCAGACATTTTATTGTTGTTTCCCTCCGGAACCCAATATTTGTCTGTTAATCCTATGCCAAAGTTATTTAAACATCTAATACTTTTCTCGTATTTTTTATCAACAATTATAGCTCCTCCCTCACCAAAACCAAATGGCTTTGTATGGTGAAAGCTTATTGTGCAACCATTTCCATAGTTTAAACAATTTTTTCCGTTGTACTCTGTATATCCTGTTGCAGCATTGTCGAAAATTAGAAATTTATTATTTTCTCGACAAAAATTTTCATATTTGTCAATGTCTACAACATTTCCAAAAATATTAGTTACAATTAAACCACCTGTTGTATTATCTACTTGTTCAAGGTCTAAACCACCATCTTCGTCAATATCTATTATTTTTACAGTTGATAAATTGGATTGTGCCGACGGTGGGAAAGTAAATGCTTGAGTCGCCCAGTTAATTTGGGTTTTTTCGTAATATTCTATTCCAGATGTTAATGCATGGAGGGCGACCGATCCATTGGTTACAACTATAACACATTTGTTCTCATCTATTTTAAACCGATTCATGATAAATTCTTCCAGTTTTTTCACATTTGTCCCTCCATTTGTGAATTGATTGGTTTTTAATGGTATTGTCATTAGGTTATTAACAATACTATTATCAATATTTTTTTTCGCGATCCATTTCATATAAATCTATGCAACATTTTAACATCGTCTTCTAAACTTACAGATTTCATTGCAAGTGGTTTATTATCTGAAATGCTAAATAAATCGGGTATTACTTTCAGATATTAGTTGGAACCATATACATTGTTTTATAAACAATTTTTTCAATATCTTTTCCTGATACTTTTCCATCCTTTGAAAAGTATCAAATAGCGAATAAGGTCTATTAAATTATACACAACAAGTTCGTCACCAAACTAAGTATTTGTGTTTCGTAAAATTATAAGTATTGACATTATTAAAATAACAGAAAAATAAAAGACGGCACCATTACTCTTTGAAAATTGCGACATATCACATTTATAAATAGATTGAATTGTTTTTATCATAACAAAATAAAATAGTGGAATTAGTGATAAAGTTAAAAGATATAATGAATTATGTCTTAGTTTACTGTGAAACGTATTTATAAAATATAATAAAGAAACGCACCAAATAGAATAAAAGAAGGCAACTATATAACCGTAATTATAAAAAAATGATATTTTACATTTCCATATAGGAAACATGCCTAGAGTACCTAAATAAATTATTGAAAACATTTTCAATAGTATTTGAAATGTTAAATTTTTATACGTTATAAAATAATACCAAATTAAATAAATATATATGAAATATACCACTAATTCAATTATCATTATATTATTATTAGATTATTATACACTATTTTATATGTCAGAAATCGAGATAATAACTCAGGAATCTATACACAACCGTTTTACCGTGTCCATTTAAATTATACAAAAGATATAAATAATTTAGTTTGATTAACCACATTTATGAAATGGTTTGAATATAGCTAAACTTACAATTGCCGCAGCAATTCCTTGATAAAATATATTTCTTCTAACACCTGCTGATTTTTTTTTAATAATAATCTGTTTTGCAGTTAAAGAGTCTCTGAAAGGCGTACCAACAAATCGTGTTGTTACCATGTAATAAATAGAAGCAATTACATACGCTGCCATACCATAAGCGAGATACACGGAAATCGTACAATTATTCATATATTATATATATATAGAATATATGAAATTATTACCATTGGATGTTTGTAAATAGAATTGATATATAAATGGATAATTTACTTTAATAATGTATACATCAATACTATTGGTACTAATAAATCGGTCCATAAAACAAATCCTGTATTATTTTTACTAGCATTACCTTTATAAATATTTTCATATAAATGATTTAAACCTGCGGCAAAGGAAAATCCACTATATATCAATATAGCGCCTGGGGCAAATTTTTCACCTAATTTTGTAGATCCTAAAATACATGTTATACCTACAAAAATATCATAGTAACCTACTTCTTTTTGAAATGGTGATGTTTTCCAACCAATTGCCGATGCAGCTTTTTCTGGTATTAGAATATGAGATAATCCTCCATATAATAGAGATGCTCCAGCTATCCATCTTAATAAATTTTTTTGTATTCGATTAGGTGATTTATCTATGAAAATTGATAATATAGCAATTGTTGTTAATATTGGGTACATATTTGATAGTATCGTTTTAATAATCATTATATTATATATATAGAATATATGAAATTATTACCATTGGATGTTTGTAGAATTATTTGGACTCTTTGTGGAAATGATGCTATATTTCTAAATAAAGAATTGATAACATTTATTGCAAAACTTAAAGCTAAAATTCGCGAAAATCCATTGATTGTTAAATACAGATTAGTAAAGATGCGCGAACTAGCAAGCGATTGGGGCTCTAGTAGACCATCTTATAAAAGACCCTCGCTTTCCGTAGATAAAGTCTATAAAACTATTGCATTAAATGGTAATTTACCATTGGGAAAAATCTTAAATAAAAATAATATCATGCCATCTGGAATGTTAAGTGATAGATTGATTCCTTGTTCAACGTGTTGCTATTATGATGATTTGGGTAGACCAGATTATAGACGCACAAGAGTTATATATTGGGAATTGTATGATATATTATGTGATAACATACAAAAAGCTAAAAACTATCAATTATTATTTCCATATGATGGGAGATGTACTAATTTGAGCCGGTATTCGAAGCAGGCTTTTGGAAAAGTTTAACACATTCATAGATTTTCGCAGCCTCGTTAATGGCGAAGCAACCTCTTTTTTGAGCCAAACCTAGAAATCCGACCATGACATTTAAAGCCTCGTTCTCATTGGTTACCGGCAGGTCTAACAAATTAACAGTTGTACTTTCTTTTTGAGCTGATTGTGTTTCTGACATTTATATATTTTATAAATATCAAATTTTAAGTTATTATTCATTAATATAAATTATTTATTTATCCCTCGGAATATACATCATATTATTCATTTGATCTAATTTCTTGATGGTATTTTCCAAGTTTCTTTCACCTCCTGTAAATGAATTATTGAATAAATAATCTGTATCAGGTCGAACCTCATTATTTTTAATCTGTTTGTAAATAATATCTATTTTTTTCTTTATTGTATCTATCTTTTTTTCTTCAGTAAAAATAGATATAGTATAATCTACCGGTTCAGTTAATAACGAAATTACATTGTACATCAAAAATCGTCGTTTTCTTTTTGTACCAGATGTATACTTAATGGAAAAAATTTCTAACAATGCGCTTACTATTTTTTTTGTTATACCGCCTCGGTTCTCTGCTTCCAATAGAAATATTTCCCATATCATCCATATAATGTCAGTTTTTAATTTATTTTCAACTGGAGCTATATGTCTAGAAGCCGCTGTCAACTTGATCCTTTTTTCCCTTTTACAAACATTCTCAAATTCCATAATCCACTCTAACCAATAACATGCATCTACTGTTTTATTTCGCCGACTTGTTAAATTGTAAGCAAACTCATTAAGCGCTATAAAAAGTTCTTTGGGATCATCTTTCAAGTATATTCTATTGGCATAATTGATATTATCAGCCTTTAATTTATCAGTAATATTTTGTAATTGAAAGTCGTCTTTACTAATTTTGACTTTAGATAATGTGTGTTTTTTATTAGATAATGCTAAAATACTTATAATTTCACCAAATAAAGTTCTAATTTTTTTATTATTCCTCATTTTAATTTCATTGTCAATATATCCACCGACAAGTATGTTTTTAAAATTATTAAAGCGTAATTGTAGATATAAAGATAATTTAGGATTTCCTAAATGTATATGTTTTGTAGCAAAAAGTATAATATTATCCCATAACTCTAAAAAATGTCCAGCGCATATAAATTCTGCACTCCAATAACACGCAGGTTCTATTCTTCCATTATTTAAACTATTTAGTAGTTCTTTTTTGACATCTGATTTTTTGAATTTGGAGAATGTAACTCCTTTGAATTCTTTTTTATTTCTTTTATCATTGATTTCATTTTCATTCATTAAATACATTTAATATAAAAAATATTCCAATAATACATATAAGAATGGCTAAGAGTTTGATTAAAACAATATATAAATCTTCAAGGTGGTGTAAGTTGTTATTAGTTTTAATTATTTTACTTATATTCTTTATTGGATCTAAGGCATCCTTTAATATCAAAGAAGGATTTATCAATCAAACAGAAAAATTTAAAATGATTGATGGTCCAAAATTATATGATGGATTTTATTCCAAAATATATGATGATCTCGTTTTCGATAAAGTCAAAAATGAATATGAAGTTGGTGAAATTATCAATTCAACACAACCAACATTAAAAAGTTTAATTTTAGATGTCGGATCTGGTACAGGTGATCATGTAGCAAAATTCACTGAGAAAAATTTAAAAGCTGTTGGTTTAGATAGCTCTCCAGCAATGGTAACCGTAGCTAAACAAAAATATCCTAATTTGGATTTTACATTAGGAGATGCAACAAATGTTATGATCTATCCAGCTCATACTTTTACACATATCACCTGCTTGAATTTCACATTATACTACATTCAAGATAAATATCTTTTCTTTAGAAATTGCTATGAATGGTTAAAACCAGGAGGCTATTTAGTCATCCATTTAGTAGATCGTAATAGATTTGACCCGGTTCTCAATTCAGTTGACCCCATTAGTGGTCTTAAAATAAAAAAATATGCAAATGAAAGCGCTACAACATCAATTATAAATTTTAACGATTATCAATATAAAGCACAATTTGGATTAAATAAACCCAATAATACAGCTGTTTATGAAGAAACCTTTACTGATTCCAATAATAAATCACGTAAACAAATTCATAGATTATACATGCCAGAAATTAAAACTATTTTACAGGAAGCCAAAAATGCCGGATTTGTTGTTCAAAGCAAATTGGATCTGGCGCCAGTTGAATATGAGTATCAATACTTGTATGTACTTTACAAACCCGAATAAATTTATAATACTGAACTGCGGATATTTTATAGTCTTCGGTTGTGGGTGGCATTTATATTATAAGTATTTTTGAAAAATTGATATGAAAATAAAGTAGTTAATATATACAACATCTCATCACAATGGAAAATCAAATAATGTTTCAACAGAAACTACATCACTGTGAAGTTAGTGATTCATTCGTTCATCCAAATATGAAATTAAGTAATGGAAAAAATGGAAATGGTGAATCGCGTTTATTTATTAGTTGTTCTGAAAATATATTTAAAACAATTCAAAAAGAAAAAAAATTTAAAATACAATTTGATGATAACTACATTTATAATTTAGAACCATATATTTCAGAGGAGACTAATTTTAGAAAAAAAGATTGTAATAGAGTTAAAACCTGGAAGAAAAATATAAAAGATATGGACGGCAAAACAATAATGATTGAAACGCAAAATGGTCGTGAAGATGTTCGCAGAAATTATATAGGTCAAACCCCACATAGACGCAAAGAAAACAAAACAAAAGAAGAAAAAGAAAACATAAGAAAATGGGATACATTCAGAAAATCCTTAGTTCCAACAAAGACTACATTGGAATTCAGTATTGTTAAAAATGAATTAATAGTTTGTGTATTATATAATGAAGAACATCAAAAATACAATAAACCAAGTGGATGTAGTTTTGTTTCATTAGAATTCCTTAAACATTTCAGTATAAGCAACGATATTGAGATTCAACATGCGATGAATGGTGGAGAACATAAAGAACGAAAAGATAATGGATACTTTTGGCCAGTAGATGGATATCATGATTGTGAAAAACATAAATGCTGTGGAACGCGTGATAAACCTTGTTTTTGGAATAAATATGTATTTGAGTTTCAAGGCGACTACTGGCATAAAGATAAAAAAAATAAAGATTTAGCAAAAAAAGAATTTTACATTAAAAAAGGATATAAATGGTTTGAAATAACCGAAAGCGAATATATAAATAGGAAGAAGTTAATTAAAAGTATTAATCAACTTTCATAAATTTCATAATATAATCAGTTTGCTTAATAATTTCAATAAATATATTAACAATTATACTATTACCTGCTTGCTGATACATGCGAGTATCTGATACAACAATTTTAAAATCATCTGAAAATCCCATGAGTCTTAAACATTCGCGTGGAGTTAATTTTCTAATTTTTTCTTCATAAGTAATATAATTATCAACACCTGCTCTATGCATTTTATGCATAGTCTTAAGCAGTGGTCTCGCAATATCTAAATCTGTTTTAGTCGATGTTTTAAAGTTTTTAGTTCCACCTGCAAGAACATAATTCTTTACCTTTTCTGATAAATAATATTTAGGTGGGATTTCTCTATATTCTTTTATAAAATCTCCATGCCAATTAAATTGTTGATTTTTTTTCTGACATAATGCAACATCTCCATTAATCTGTGTGTATTTTTTTTTTATGTTCTTTTCCTTTGTTACAAATGACACTCCTTTTTCTTGTAAATAATATTTGTTTTCAACATTATCTTCAAGCAAGTCTTTCATTTTAATTAAAAGTTCTATTTTTGGAGGGGGAAATATATTCATCTTAATGTTACTATTTTTATTTAGTCCGATCAAGAATAATCTGTTTCTGCTTTGAGGTATTCCATAATCCTTTCCATTCAAAATACTATATTGTATATCGTAGTCTAATTCACCAAATTTAGATTTCACAAAATCAAATGTTTTTCCTTTTTCGTGTGTGGTTAAACCTTTGACATTTTCAAATATAAACATCTTTGGTTGAGCCTCTTTAATTACTCTTATAAACTGAAATATTAAGTTACCTCTATCATCTTCAAGTCCCTTCTGTTTTCCTACAAATGAAAAGGATTGACAAGGTGAACCACCAACAATCATATCAACGTTTTTATATTTATTACCATTAACATTATTAACATCTGAATACCAATCGTCTTGATTTATTTTATAATTTGCAAAATAACTTTCTTTTACATATTTACAAATATCACACGCAAATACAATTTTATGGTTAATATTTAAACGAGAAAGTGCGTGTTCTATTGAACCAATGCCTGTAAATAAAGTTCCTATTGTAAATGTATCAGCATTGTTTGTTTCCAAATTTAGAATATTATCTGATAAATTTTGTTCGGTTGTTAATGCTTTTTGATGGTTTACTATAAAAGATATTAATTCACTTTTATTTTTATTAGAATATCCTCTTATTTTATTTTCTTTACAGAAAGATTTTATCTCTTTCATTTTCATTTTTTCAAAGTTAATATCAGCAGATGATTGCTCAGTTGACATCGTATTTATGATTATATCAGCAGATGATTGCTCAGTTGACATCGTATTTATGATTATATTTTCAGTATTATTTGAAATCAATTTTTTATTTATAATATTCTCAACAACTACTTCTATCTTTCCTTTATTATCTTGACAAGGTCTTTTTTTTTTTTGATGCTTATCATAGTGGGATTTTTGAGAAAACTCTTTCAAACAGCGTTCGCAAGTATATTTCGGCATTCTATACTATTACTAAACATTTTTGTTTTTAACTCAATTTTAACTAAAAGAGTTAAAAACAAAAATGTCATTTTTACTTAAAGTCGGCGTTTTAAATTTCCAAAGGTGTAAAAACAATGAAATAAATTTACAAAGAGTCAAAGATATGGCAAGCTATTTGCCTAAGTCAAAAATATCAATAGTTTTTGAATTCAGAGATAATTCATGGTTTGTACCATAAGTTTATAAAGTGATGAAAAAATATAATTTGTGTTTAGGCGGAACCTCTATAAAAAGATCTACGAAACGATACTGGTTAGGAGACCTTCCAACAGGAACGCATATACCTCCGAAAACATCAGATACCACTTATTCAAGAATTCATGGAGAGAAAGGGTATAAAAAATCTTATAGTAATCAAGAATTGTCTGTTATTAAAAAACAAATCTTAAAGAATAAAACAAATAAAAATTTTATTATGTTTAATAATACATTTTTCGCTAATAGAAAGAAAACCTGTAAAATTCGTAAGAAGAAAGTAAGATATACAGCTGTATGTGATGCGGTACAGTTTGCAAAAATGACTAAGAAAAGACATTAATAATGTTTTTTAGTACGTCTTCTTCGTCTTTGTCGCGTTTTTGCGCGTTTAGTCTTACGTTTGTGCTTTTTACTTTTGTGCTTTTTACGTTTGTGCTTTTTACGAATAGTTTTTCTTCTATTAGAACCATCTCCATCTCTCTCATCCATAGGAGGTAAATTCTCCCTTCTTCTCCTATTTCGATGTCTTGTTGATACTCTTTTTTGATGTCTGATAGTATCTAAATTTTTAAATCTTAGTGCCTGGTTTCTCATAATTCTTTCACCATTGCTAATAGTCCCGTCCAAATTTCTACCAGATGTATGTATCTTTTTCCCAAGCTCTTTTAACAACGAATCATTATTATGTAAATTTAAGTAATGCTCCATACTTTCTAACATTATAGCTTTGTCCGCATCTGCCGTCGGAGATCCTACTGTTCTCATTCCATGGATAGTCGCAATTTGATGCATTGGTTTTAATTTATTGATTTGATCCATTAATCTTTGCTTTGAATTTTCTTGATGTCTATACGCTCTATTTATATCTTCTAATGTATTATACGCACCTTTCAATCCAACTTCAGCATTTCTTAACTTATCCGCCATACGCTTTTGTTCTATAGAAAATCTCCGAATACTCGATTTACTATTATCATTCATCGTATACAATAGAAGAAGATTAAATAATTCATTTAAATGTTCTAGTACAATAACATGTAAATGGGTAATAGTACATCTGTAGAACCAGCGCCGCCTCCAGAACAATTAGGATTTGGCACCATGTTGTTTTATTTATGGTTATTTTATTGTGCAATAAAAATAGTAAACAACGCTAGCGATGGTAAGTTATCAAAGAAAAAGAAAAAAAAGGATAAAAATGACAATGATCCTTTAAAAAAAGTAATCGGGTTAGAAAGTGTAAAAGAAGAAATTAAATACTATATGGATTTCATCAATAATAAATCAAAATATAAAGAATGGGAAGTCAATCTTCCAAAAGGTATTTTATTAGCTGGTCCACCAGGTACAGGTAAGACATTGTTGGTTAAAACAATGGCTGATAACTTGAATATTCCTATTGAAAGTATGTCGGGTTCTGAATTTGTAGAAATGTATGTGGGCGTTGGCGCATCGCGAGTTCGAAAGCTTTTCGCCAAAGCCAAGAAACATGATAAATGTATTATTTTTATAGATGAAATAGATGCCATCGGTAAAAAAAGAGGATTTGATAATAATTCGGAGAGAGATAATACATTAAATCAGTTATTGGTAGAGATGGATGGATTTGATGAAACAACTAATATAATTATATTTGCAGCCACCAATCTTGTCAAAAAATTAGATTCCGCTTTAACCAGATCGGGTAGATTCGATAAAAAAGTTTATTTTGATGCGCCCAATTTCAAGGAACGCAGAGAAATGTTTAAATTATACCTAGAAGATATAAAACTACCAACGCATTTATCATTAGAAATCTTATCTGAGCGCGGCGCTGGATTAACAGGCGCTGATATTGCCACTATTTGTAATCAAGCAAAAATAAACGCAATTCAAGGAAAACAACTATTATCCACGCTAAGAGAGGAAGATTTACAAGAAGCAATTGATGAAATTATGATTGGCCGAGAAAAACGTGAAAGAACAATGACCAAAGAAGAAAGAGAGAGAGTATCTCATCATGAGGCGGGACACGCTTTAATGGGATATCTATTAAAAGATTGTACACATCCTATTAAAGTTAGTATTGTACCAAGAGGTGAAGCAGCGTTGGGATTTAGTCAACAAAAAAATGAAAACAAAAAACTTTTTAAAGAAAATACAATATTATCTCGAATAGCCATTTTACTTGGCGGAAGAACCGCTGAAAAAATTATTTACAATAATGTATCTACTGGAGCAGCAGATGACATTGAAAAAGCTTCGTCTTTAATTTATAATTATACATGTTCTTGGGGAATGAATAAACATATCGGTCCCCTAAATCCAGAGGTTATGGGAGCTGTCGGAAGAAATTTAAGCGAAGAATCATTTGAAGAATGTAAACAAATAATGGCGGAGATTGAAGATTATGTTTTAAAAACATTAAAAAAGCATAAAAAATATATAAAATCCATTGCTGAACTTTTGTTAAAAGAAGAAACAATTAATTACAAACAAATAAAAGAGTTGGTTCCTGAAAAATTAGAAAATACACTTACTGTCACAATAAGTTAAACTAATATATATTTAATCACTAGTCAATATAATGATTAAATATATATTTGGATCTATTTGTATTATATTTTTAACATTATATTTATACGTCAAAGTTAAATACAAATTTTGGTCAATTCAACCTGTATTTCATATTCACAATCTAAAATATTGGATATGGCCTCCAGGAATTATACAACACGGCTTACCACCAAAAACCAAATATTATAATTGGCGAATCGAATTTGATACATTCGAAAAAACATCAACTGAAAAAAAAGAACTGTTTTATTTTTTAATTAAAACTCACTATTTAAATAATGAAAAGGCGAATTATAATCCTCCAAGAACTGGCGTATTAGAATATTTCAAATGCCATAGCACGCCAACTTATTTATCACTATATTTTGATTATTATCCAACTCCAAGAGATAACAAAACCGAATATAACAAAAAATTAATTGCTTGCATGACTTCAAGAAGATTAACAGGTCATATATATAACAAAAAACTTATTGTCGCTTATGTTGATTTCTTATGCATTCATTCAACAAAAAGAAAACAGGGATATGCCGCCAAACAAATTTATACGCACTATTATAACCATCGACGAAAAAATAAAAATCCAATAATGATGTTTAAAAGGGAAGGTACTGTTAACTTCATGACACCCATTACCACTTACTATGCGTACGCTTTTTCAACAAAAATATGGAATAGACCTAATTTTCAATTACCAAATAATATATCTTGTCATCTAGTAACAACTCAAAATTTTGAAATACTTGTCCACTACATTAAAGAAGTCAAACGTCATTTTTCTTTATTTGTAATTCCTGATTTGTCTCATTTAAAAAATTTAGTTCAACACTCCTTAATAATACCTTGTGTTTTAATGGATAAGAATAATGTTTGTGGAGTTTACTTTTATCGGAATCCTTATACTTCCTATGGAGGTGGAGATAGTATAGAATGTTTAGGATCATACTGTTCTAATGGATATGAAGATATTTTTTTGGAATCATTTCAGAATACAATTGTTTTAATACACAAAAAGTATAAATTTTCAATCATCATAATTGAAAATATATCATATAATACAAAATTAATCAAAACAGTTCTGGATAGAGATGTTCCTAAATGGAAATGTCCAATGGCTTACTATTTTTATAATTTTGCATACAAACCATTTTATTCACCTAATGTTCTTATTATCAATTAACGAGTGTATTTACCAGCTCTTGCAAAACTATCTACAACAAAAATGACAAATACACCTAAAAACATATATAATACAAGCTCTTCTGTTACATTTTCGGTTTTTTCGTCAGCTTGTTCTTCAAGCATGTGTACTACATAATTTAATTTTCGCATCAAATCATCTTTTGGACCAGATAGATTTTGACTATCAGACAATTGCGAATAGTATGGAACGTTATTTGCTGTCCCGGTATAAGTTGGTACATATTGATTGTAATACTGTTGCTGATTATTATGATATTTTTGCTGTTGATCAAGCCCTTCTTTTAAAAGTCCAAAGCCTTCTAATTCTTTTTCATCATACGTTGGAGCTGTTAGATTTCCCGTTGTCTTTGCGCGACCCGCATTTTCAGCCGCTGGTTGATAATTGGGATTAACATATGGTTCTCCAATCTCAGATTTATCCAGCAAATATTCATCAGGTCGGTTATCCTCCTCCTCTTTTGCAGTATCCGCTCTGGCGGTAGATTCTGTCCGAGCTTTTCCCATAGAGTTTAGGAAATTTTCCACTTTTCTATTTCTCTTTTTGATTGTTTTATTTCTGAATCTCTCCTTCTTTTTTTTTAATACAGGAGGTGTTGTTCCTTCCATATCACTAAATGTTGAAAAGCCTAAAGATGTTGACATACTTATAAAGAAAAGAGATAATATTTTAATTAAGTTTTCATAAAAATATATTCCTTTATTTATATAATGAAAGGTTACATGGAACTTGCACTAGGAGCCATTTTATTGGTATTGATGTATGAGAAACCACATGCGTTAACAGAAGCTGCTAATAGTATTTTAGGTAAAGCTATAATGATAATAGCAGTTGGTATAATTGCAAAAAATAACGGTTTGGCATCAGGTTTACTTGCTGCATTGATTATGATTATTCTGATGCACGAAACTATAGAAGGTATGACTGGGGAAAAAGATAAAAAAAAGAAACACGTTACCTTTTCTATACCACCTAATGCTCAGAAACAGGTTGACGATATCCTCAAAGGAAAATGTCAAGAAGGCGGTTCTTGTGGATATGCGAAAACAACATGCGAAGGCGGGGGTAAATGCAAAATTCGCATTACTCCTTCACCAATGTTAGAAGACGAAAAGGCAAAACAAAGTAATAAGGAATCATTTACAGATATTCGTACTACAGAAGGGTTTAGAAACAGAGAGGCCTATCAAAATACCATTGAATCTATGAAATTCAGCAATGGATACACTGGAGCCGGTCAAAATAGATATAATCAATTTTAATAACAAGTTAATATAATGACAAATGTCAATGCAATTATATTAACTTTTTGTATTATAGCTTTTAGTATTTCATTCATAGCTTTTAAACAAAGTGGATTGCAAAGCGAAGGATTTACTCCTAGATGGGCGCGTAAGCAAAAAAATAAAATGTTCCGTATAATGCGTAGAACTATTAAACCTTATAATGATGATATTTTTGATCAAATAAATCAATTTCGTCGCAAGTGGCTTTAATTTTCTTCTCTTATTATAGTAATGTTAAATATATTAAGAAGCGTGGCTCACAATATAAATACAAGTAAGTTTTTTGCTGGGTTTGTTATGATCATGTTAAACATAGGATCTAAGTATATCACTATTAAACTAAGTAAATCTCAGGAAGCCTACCTTAGAAATACTATAGCTCGACAATTGCTTATTTTTTCTATTATTTGGATGGGTACACGAGATGTTTTAATTTCAATTGCAATGACAGGGGCTTTTGTTGTACTTACTGATCATTTATTTAATGAAAGAAGTCCTTATTGTATTATACCTGGTCATCTTAGAAACTATGAAGAATTATTGGATGATGATAAAGACGGACACGTTACATCCGAAGAGGTTGAAAATGCTAAGCGAGTTTTAGAAAAAAATAAAAAAAAAAATAGAAAGGTTAACCATTTAAGACAGTTGGAAGCTTTTCGCTCAAAACTTATTTATTAATTATATTTTATATCTAGTATATAAGATTTAATGCATAAAACAAGAAGAAAATATGGAGGTAATAAATGGAATAAGTTGAAACGGGGATTAAAAAAAACAAGTAAAAAATATAAAAATAATAAAAAATTAATGAAAGTCGATGCTAAGATAAGCGATATTAATGATCAAATAATGAAATTGCGTATAAAAGCTCGAAATATAGAAGATAAACTTACAAGCAATACCGCTAATACCCCTTTAAAAAAAAAGCTGAAAAGAGAACAAGGTGATGCATTGCAAAAAATAAAATCATTAAATAATAGTTTAGCCATAGAACTAAAGTGGAAAAATATGTTATCTATTAATCAAGGTGGTCCAGCGGAACGACGGGGAAAATGCGATGAAATAGAAGGAAAATTTACAGATGATAAATGCTATATTAAACAGCCTTCCGGAGTTGTTTGTAATGATAAAACAGGGGATAAAAACAATCGATATTGTTTGGTTGATGAACTTTTGTCTTCCATGGAAGACTCCGGTAGTATGATATTTACTGATCTTATAAATCAAACCAAAAAATTACAACCTGTAACTAGTAAACAAGGTGAAAATATTCCTGTAATAATAAGGTTTCAAACTAACTCAACTGGACATCGTCATAAATTTTTATATAGTAAAAAAATAGGTGAAATTGTTACACAAACAAGAGGGGACAGAGCACCCGCTGTAAAATGGGGGAGTCAGCAAAATAATCCAGATAAAAAGAATATTCAAGGTTATTATAAACCGCAAAAGCAAATGTTTGGTGGTGCTGACATAAATGATTATCCAAAAATACCTTATACTGTACAACCAGGTGGACCGTATGCTAAGTTCAAACCCTTGGATGCATCAAGATGGCCAGACATGCCAACATGGAGTAAAATTAATACCGAGTTAAATAAACTATTTAAAATGTTATTCAGTAAAAATAAAATATTATCTTTGCCGAGCGCTGCATCTTCCTCTCCATCGATGGATAAAAGATTTTTAGTTAGTGGATTTACACCATTGGCTTTAAAATTTGATAACCCATATTTAGAGGAATATAAAGCTATTTCAAAATATTTTACTGGAATGCCATACCAATTTATAATTGTTCCTCTCGATGGAGCAAATGTTGTTATTGTAGATGTGAAATTAAATGGTAAAATGATCACACAAGAAGAGGCTAAAAAAGAAGAAAAAAAAATACAAGATAGGTTAGAAAAAGAAAAAGAAAAATTGGCAGCCATGACCCCTGAACAGCGTAAGGCATATGAAAATAGTATTTCAAAAAAAATAAGCAGTGCTAATGTTTATTTAACAGATGGTTGTAATCACCATTTGGAAGCTATAAAGGATATTCTTAGATCATTCGGTGGCGTAGGTGATATGACCTCATATGATGACACTAAAAATGCAGCTTTAAGAGAGAAATTTATGACCAATTCTAAAACTAAAATTACTGATAATTTAATTATTACAATGAAAAAGTTGATGGCCGATTTTAATATATTGGCAAATGCTCGGGCAAATAATAGACCTACTGATATTTATAAGTATGAAACTAATAGTGAAAAAAATTTATCAAAAATATTGACTTCTAATAAAATTCCGTCTAAAGCGGAGGTTTCTTACCCTTTGAATGTATTAAATGGTAATCTAAAACCAAGTTTACGTGGCGTAGTTTCGCCGGATGCGATAATTACATATATAAAAAAAATTTTAGATGATAAATATGAACAAGTGTCTAATGCTATTAAAAATAATAAACCGGTAAATATTTTTAGATTTTATGGACATAGTTTAGATAGGAATGATGCACGTGGTCCATTTATTTATATTGGTCATATGATTCCAACTGAAAAAAGCCGTGGTATTACTGTGACTAATCTACAAGATATTAAAAAAGCTCAAAACCGCTGGCAAAAAAATGCAATGCTAAAGCGAAAATCAAACATTAGAATAGGAGGAAAAAGAAAAACGCGTAAAAGATATAGATAATATTTAGTAAAAAATATCTCTTGTTATATTATATAAAGATGTCATCTGAAGCCAAACACGATATTCACGACACACGAGATGTGAAGAACAAAAAGGATAAAAAATATAATGATGCGCTAACAAAGGCACTGACCGCATTTTATAAAAAGTTAAAAATCACTCAACCCGGATTTTACGACCATACGCGATTTGATCCTTATGTTGAAAAAATCGCCAAAAAACGGGGCGCCGGTACCGGAGCGATGGACAATATCCAAGCACTATATGATGGCTTGAAAAAAAAATATACACAAGATTATCCCAGCACCATCGCCGATGCGCTAAAATCAATTGCAAAATTTGCATGCACATACGCAAATGAATGCGATGTGGCGGGATGGAAACGGTCCGATGATTCTGGTGACAATCAATATTCCTTGTGGGCTCAACCAATACCTGGTGCTGTGATGATTATTGACGGAAAAGATACAAAGATTACTCAAGAATTATGGAACCAGCTGCTCGGCTTAATATATTTAGAATTTAGATCTACGCTCCAGAAACCAGGTGATGTACTTTACTGGTATGGTAAAGAATCTGTAAATCGACAGGGTTCATTCCGAAGTTCGAGTTCGACATCCGATGTTGGTAAGGATGGATGGTTTAATTATATATTACCCCCGGGAGGAGAAGTACAAAATAGCACTAACGCAACATATCCATATGGACGCGAAGATATCGTGAGCACTTTCCAACAAATCCCCTTGCAAATGCAAGCGAAAATTGGAACAATGAACGTGACCATTCCCGAAGGTTCTCAACCGGGGTCGACCTTTCAAGTACAACAACCCGACGGTCAAATTGTTTCCGTTCAAGTACCCATCGACACCACAAAATATCCGGTTCAAATCAATAAAGTCCCGCCACTAAAAAGTTGGTTTGATGGTAGACAGGGAAAGGTAGAATTCTTTGGAGTGAATGACTACGACGAACTTAAGAGTCGTTTTGTAGAGTGGTGGGGGTCCGGACGATCCGCGATTTATAAAAATCTACACAACATTTTTCGAAATGCTCCCTATAAAAATGTCAATGGCCTGCGCCAGCATCTTGGAGATTGTTTTGTTGGAACGCGTTCGACGACCAGGGTGACACAAGGTGGTGGATTTACAACGCAACCTTTTTTACTAGTATTATATAGTAACATGGATGGTCAGCAGGCGCGCGCTATAAAAAGCGCATTTCCGATATCTGCTCCACTCGACGTGGATACCGCTCGGGCCATGGTTCGAGGTAATGTTACAAAATGGTTGACTAATATTAGTCAACTTCTACAGAATTGTAGAGGTTTCAGTAAAGATGATTATTGTGGTAACCCGCTCAAACCCGACACCGGTGCATGTCCATGTTTCAAGAAAAATGGGACTACATGGGATCTAGATCCGCGATTGAAATTTACGGAAGAGGATAAGGCGGCGGTGGGTTGGTTGGATTACGTTACCTCATTTGTATGGGGTAAACCAGTGAAAGGAATAGACCAAAACGCATTGTGCAATCCTGGAATATGGATGTTTATTGACTTGCCTTCAATGCCTCATTCATTAATAATAATAATAAGACATGGGGCTATTTTTTCAATTGGTGTGGGGGTTGATGATAGTAACCCACACCCTGGTTCAGGTGGATTTGGACCGGGGATGCCGGGTACCTTAGGAGAACTCTTAATTCATAGTCCAGATGATAGTATACTAGGTAATCCCAAAATTAATACGGATAAACAATTTAAAGGGATTCTCAATAGTGAATTTACTAAGAAGCAAAGAATAAGAGCAATGGGGTATTATAATGTAACTATACAAAACAATTTACAACAAACGCTGACCGATGCCATTACAAGGGGGTCCATTGCAGGAACTAAAGCTGTTACACTAACAATGTCCAGTAAATTTGGAACATATAGAACACTATCAAACAGAAACTTCATTTTGTGGTTTTTTACAGGGGGAGTAAATTGTACATCTTTTGCAGAATGGCTGAGCGGCAGCAGAGGGACTACGTGTGGAATGTCCAATCCAACTCAGAGGACACAGACGTACGCAACATCAGTCAATCCTCCTCGTGCATTGCCATTTGATGGTGAAAGTGATGATGATATGGAAGTGGATTTAAGTGGTGGAAGGCCAAAAAAACGTAAGTATAAACACAAAAAAAGGCGGAAGCAGAAAACCAAAAGGAGGAGGAAGCGTAAGACTAAAAGAAAGCGCCGTGGTAAAAAACGCAAGACCAGAATCAAACGTAAGGCGCGTATAAAGAAAAAAACTAGAAGACGAAGATAAAATCTATATATATATATAATGGGTTTAGGATGTTCAAAAGATGATGCCGGTGAAATTACATGTTCTGAAGAGAAACTTAATAGTCTTTTCAGACAGTTTGAAGAAAAGGATGCTCAGATGGCCAAAGCTCAAGATGCGCTTATAGAAGGTCTTGAAAGAGTTGCTCCAGTTAATGAAGGTGATGTAGATTTATTACTTGACGAAGTTAGCGATTATGTAAAGTTAAAACAAAAAAATGATAATGATGAACTTGCTAGCTTGCAAAGACGATTGGATCGGTTGGGTGAAGGTAATAAAAAAACAAAAAGAAAGCGACATAATAAGCGTAAAAGAGTTATTAAATCGCGTAAAAAAAAGAAAAAGAATACTCGGGGGAAAAAGAGAAGGAAAAAGCGGGGGACAAGAAGACGTTAGTCTTTTTTATCTTCTAATAGTTTTTCCAATCTCTCCAATCTTTTATTTAATTCCTCAACGTCTTCAATTGTTCTTATTTCACGTTGGACTTCGGGGTATTCCATAGAGTACCACCAATAATATACTGCGCGTCCACCGTTATATGTTAGTTTGACAGTATTTACGGCTAAATCAACAGCTTCATAAAGTATAAAGCCTAAAACCATTTATATAAAATAAAATATTATATATAAATGGCATTTATAATTACGGATGATCGAGTTGATAAAGTTACTTTTTATAAAAAATCAAGTTTTGCTGGAGTTGACAGAGTGCAAAGCATATATATAGAGCGGGGAAACATTGATAGTTTAAGATACAATATTTTAGAACACATGGATACCAAGATTAAAGAGAGACGTCCGAATACTCCTTGTAAATTAATTATACCTAGATATGATCCCACTAAAATCTTTAGTGACCAATAGTTTTCATCATCTTATTATAATATTCTTCAGATGCTTCGCAACCTTTAAAATGTCTTTTAGTATTTTTACAAGCAATTGCTGTAGTACCTGATCCTAGAAAAGTATCAAGTACTGTATCCCCCTCATTGGAATGTTTTCTGATCAACTCTTCAAATAATGGAAGGCTTTTTTGCGTTGCGTGCCATCTTTTCTTTCCGCCCGGAAATGGATATTTATAAGTTCCTTTATCATAACTTGAATTGAATGTAGGTTTTCCAACTTTAACAGCTGACATCGCAAATTCTTTGGCATTAGTGAGATAGTTTACCTGACTATTTCGAGGTTGTGGATTGGTTTTTTCCCATTCAATAATTCGTATTTGTTTAAATTTATGTTTTTCCATGATTTTTTTCAAAGTTTCGAATTTATAAATATCAAACCAAAGTATCAATGTACCCCCCTTGCGCAATTTCTGATAATACTGTTCCACGGTTTTATCCAACTCTTCAATGGTAAAATCTTCGTCCCATTTATCAAATTTAGTTTTAACGCAATACTTCTTGCCATAAACAGTACCATATTTCAAATAATTATCTCTACCTTCATTGGTAGTTAATTTATTTTCAGCTTTATATTTTGCCCAATCAACTGCACTTTTAACATATTTGACATCATCTTCTTCATTTTTCTTTACAGTTTCATAATGTTTATTCATGCCGCTATCCCGTGATATGATATATGGGGGGTCTGTTAAAATAAGATCAATAGAATTTTTATCCAAAGTTGTAAGGTATTCTAGACCATTGGTATTTACGATATCGCATGAAACGGGTGTTTCTTCTGTAGATGACATATTGTGTTTTGATATAATTACATTCATTATTACTATATTCAATTTTATGTTTATATATATTCAATGAATTTTATCTAGTCAAATCACTGAAAAAAAAGCACTGTATGTGTAAAATAATTTAAAAAGCATTCTTGCGAAAAACTAAAAATGGACATTTTTAAAATGTCCAAAATGACTTCATGCTCTCGAAAATAATTGAATTTTTTTACACTTTTTACATTGTCCTTGAATCTTGTAATGGGATATTTTCAATTAGTAAAAAATACCCCCTACATCGCTTTTTTTGCTTAACGAAAAGGGTTTAGGAATTCCTCCTTTTTCTGTTTCATATATATGAAACAAATGAAACAAAAAACGAGTGAAAACGAGGGAGCGAAATTTAGATGTAAAATTTGCGACAAGACTTGTAGGGATAAATATAATTTTAAAAGACATCTTTCCACTACACGGCATAAAATGAAACAAAATGAAACAGAAAACGAGCGAAAAAGAGTGATTAATAAAACACCGCTTCATTATGATTGTGAAATGTGTTCAAAAACTTTTAAAAGTAGGACTACTTTATGGAGACATAAGAAGAAATGTAAGATGATGAACGAAAATGTTGTTGTAAAAGAAGAAAGCGGTGGCTTGAATGAAAAGATGTTATTTGAGTTTATTCAGAAACAAACGGAGCAACAAAATAAACTCATGGAAAGTGTTGTAAAATTGGCAGAACAACAGGCAAATAATATCACAAATACCAATTGTAATAATACAAATAATATATCGATTAATTTGTTTTTAAATGAAGAATGTAAAAATGCCATGAATTTAACTGATTTTGTAAATAATGTGAAGTTATCTCTTGAAGATATAAAATATACTACAGAACATGGATATGTGAAGGGTATCAGTAATATTCTTGTTAAAAATTTGACTGATATTGATCCAAAAGAGCGTCCTATTCATTGTTCTGATACCAAACGCTTGCAATTTTATGTAAAGGATGAAGATTCGTGGGCTAAAGATGAGAATAATACTAAAATCGATCAATCTATAGATAATATTACTAGAAAACAAATAGCTTGTATGAAGGAATGGACCACTGCTAATCCTGATTATCTAGATAATGAAAGAAAGATGGAAGAGTATATGATAATGGTTCGAAGACTCATGGGAGGTAATAACATTGAAGAACAAACAAAAAATAAAAATAGAATTATTCGTCAAGTATCAGAAGAGGTACAGGTTAAAGAAGCTATCAACAATAGTTAAATTGAAATCAAATTAAAATTTGGACATATTGAGATTATACGCAAAATGACACCAAAACAAAGATTGAAAATATGTATAATTGGACAGGTATTATTATTGATATCAGTAATAATACCTACGGTACTACTTGCGAATAAAGAAAGCACTTATTATCGTTTTGGACCAAATGAAGATTTAATTATTATATCTATAAAAATCAATACATGGACTCGTTACAGTATTCTCTTGGTTTATGTATTATTATTTCGTATATGTAAAGTGTTTATTACTGAACTTGGAATGCCTATATTAACTTTTAATATTTATAATCCTAATCAAAAAAAAATAAAAGGTTTTACAAGAACTGAATTACAAGTTCTAGCAAATATAATGTTTATGTTAAATGCAATTAGATATGCTCTCACTCTACAATTAGCTATAGTTCAAATAGATATAGCTGTTCTATCAGGTATATTCAGCGAACTAGCAGCGATCCCTACTATTTATATTCTATTAAAAGACAAAGAATTTGTATGTGAAAAACAAGAGCTTACAGCAGAAGAAACGGGGATACAAAATAGTGATGGATATGAAAGGATATGAATTAAAGTTAAAAATTAAAGTTAAAAATTAAACTTATTATTTATTTTTTTCTTCCACGAGTTTTTCTTTTTCTTCCACGAGTTTTTCTTTTTCTTCCACGAGTTTTTCTTTTTCTTCGACGAGTTTTTCTTTTTTTGGATTTTCTTCTTTTTCTTTTTTTCTTTCTTTTATATCCACCGTCTTTGGCGCCGCCGAAGGAGCCGACGAGACCCTTCATGTCGTGTGTTAATTTATCCCAGTCCCCCAACTCGTTCATTTTGGCC
>Ga0209631_10000128_pt1 | contig 97645 bp, 93 predicted proteins | sample COG_08_FD_184752 | JGI IMG/M metagenome (GOLD analysis project Ga0209631, IMG submission 184752) | Pelagic Microbial community sample from North Sea - COGITO 998_met_08 (SPAdes) (version 2) | ecosystem: Environmental > Aquatic > Marine > Neritic zone/Coastal water | place: Helgoland, sampling...
TGGCTCAGTCATTACCTTTGATGGCTTCCTGAGAGTCTACCAAGAAGACAATGGTGATGACGATAGAGACCGTATACTGCCTGATCTAAAGAAAGGCGATGTCCTCGAGCGCATTTCTATCGATCCTGAACAACACTTCACACAACCGCAGCCCCGCTACTCTGAAGCCTCGTTAGTTAAAACTATGGAAGAACTTGGCATTGGCAGGCCATCAACTTACTCATCTATTATATCAGTCCTACAAGACCGAAATTACGTGATATTAGACAAACGACGTTTCCAACCTGATGATCGTGGCCGTCTGGTCACAGCCTTCCTAACTAGTTTTTTCACCAAGTACGTAGAATATAATTTCACAGCCGAGCTAGAAGAAAAGCTGGATGATATTTCTGGCGGACGCATTGAGTGGAAAGAAGTGTTACGAGATTTCTGGAACCCCTTCTCGAAGGCAGTTGATGTCACCAAGGAGCTGCGTGTACGCGAAGTTTTAGACTCATTGAATGAATTACTCGGTCCTCATTTTTTTCACGATCCAGGCAATGGCAAGGATCCTCGCGCTTGTTCATCCTGCGAGGATGGTCAACTCAGTTTAAAATTGGGGAAATTTGGCGCTTTCATTGGCTGCTCTAACTATTCCGATTGCCGCTATACACGGCCCTTAGTAGCAAGCGAAGATGATGCTGATGGAATTGCCGATGCTGGTCCTCTGGTGTTAGGCAAAGATCCGATTACGCAAATGGATATTTCTTTAAGAAAAGGGCCTTACGGCACCTATGTGCAGTTGGGTGAAGTTGAGGAAATAACTGAAGGAAAAAAGACAAAAAAAACTAAACCAAAACGTGCTTCTTTGCCACGCACATTGCCGCCAGCAGATGTTGATTTAGATAAAGCTTTGGGCCTCCTGGCCCTTCCACGTGACCTTGGCATTTGGCCTGAAACTGGGGATGTGATTCAGGCTGGTCTCGGACGCTTTGGGCCTTATTTGAAGTATAGCGGCTTGTTCCTCTCTTTGAAAAACGATGACGATGTACTGACTATCGGAATCAATCGGGCCATTGATTTGATTGAAGCAGCCCCTAAAAAAGATCCCCCAAAAATTCTTGGTGATCACCCTAAAACCAAAAAAACTATCAGTATAAAAAGTGGCCGCTGGGGACCCTTTGTATCTCACGGAATAATTCGTGCCAATATTCCCAAGGGAATAGATGCTGATGGCCTAACCTTGGCAGATGCTGTCGCTCTTGCAGATGCCAAGGGGACTAATGGCAAGGGAGGTAAAAAGAAGATTGCTAAAAAGAAGAAACCGGCAACAAAGAGGCCTCTCAAAAAAGACACGCCCGCCGCAGGGGACTAAAAGCTTTGGTAAAAACACATACAAAGTTCGTCCCCTTTCCGACACGTGAGGAGATAATAAGCTTTATTGCTGATGCTCAGGGTAGGGTCAGTAAGCGCGAGATCGCCCGCGCTTACTCACTAAATACGGAACAAAAAATAAAACTCAAAAAAATCCTTAAAGAATTAAAAAGAAACGGCCAAATTCAGCAGCAACATCACCAACACTACGCTGAAGTTGAACGCCTTACACCAGTTGCCGTTGTCATTATTATTGGTCCTGATGAAGACGGAGAAATTTGTGCTAAACCCGCGAGTTGGAATGGGAAGGCACAGCCACCAACTATTTTTATGTCGCCTGAGCGAAACGGCCAACCAGCACTTGCACCTGGCGAAAAGATTTTAGCCCGTCTCACCCACGTAGAGGACAAAATATATGAAGGCAAGACTATCCGTAAGATTGGCTCCGCTCCAGATAAACTTTTAGGCATCTACTCAGAGATTGAGGGGAAAGGTCGCCTGAAGTTGACAAACCGCAAAACCAAAGGCGAGTACTTTATCGCAAAGGGCGATAGTCTAAATGCCGAAAGCGGAGACCTTGTCCGTGCCGAAGTGTTGGGTGGCCACCGGATAGGCATGCGGATAGCCAAAGTTATTGAAATACTCGCTAAAGACGGCGGCAACACATCCATCAGCCAGATAGCCATTCTTAATAACCAAATCCCGGTCGAATTCAGTAACGAAGCCCTTAATCTTGCTGATGCCGCTAAATCCGTACCTTTGGGCAACCGCGAGGATTTGCGAGAGCTTCCATTGATTACTGTTGACGGTGCTGATGCTAGGGATTTCGATGATGCTATATTTGCCGAGGTGGACGCTGATAGAAACAATCCTGGTGGCTGGCATCTAATTGTCTCCATTGCGGATGTAGCCTTCTATGTGAGGTCTGGTGATGCACTAGACAGAGATGCGCAGGAGCGGAGTAATTCAGTTTATTTCCCAGACAAGGTCGTGCCAATGTTGCCGGAAGTTTTATCTAATGGCTGGTGTTCCTTGAAGCCCCACGAAGAGCGCCCTTGTATGGCAGCTCACATGTGGATCAATATGGAAGGGGCCTTAATCAAGCATCGATTTGTACGCGGTTTAATGAAGTCCCATGCGCGTCTGACCTACGAACAACTGCAGGCTGCACGTGACGGGAATCCAGACGAAACCACCAAGCTATTGGATCACGTCGTATCGCCACTGTATGGGGCTTATGAAGCCCTGAACAAAGCTCGTCAAGGGCGTGGCGTATTAGAACTGGAACTGCCAGAGCGTCGAATTATTATTGGCGAAAACGGTCAGGTAGATCGTATTGAGACGCAAATGCGCTTTGACAGTCACAAACTAATTGAAGAATTCATGATAACAGCTAACGTAGCAGCGGCTGAAACCCTAGAAAAAAAACGTCAGCCCTGCATGTACAGAATTCATGATGAACCCTCCATAGACAGAATAGAGGGCCTTCGCCAATTCCTCGACAGCCTCAACATACCTCTCGCTAAAGGTCAGGTGATCCGAGCCAAAACACTCAACCGTATCCTCACTAGGGTCAAGGGCACTGCTCATGCAGGAATGGTCAACGATGTAATTCTTAGAAGCCAATCTCAGGCCGAATATGCACCGGACAACATCGGGCACTTCGGTCTCTCGCTCAGACGGTATTGTCATTTTACTTCTCCCATTCGCCGTTACGCCGATCTACTTGTGCATCGGGCTTTGATCAGTGGCCTAGATTTGGGAGAAGGCTCTTTAGAGAAACACCATAAGGACTTTTGCCGCCTTGGTGAAACTTTATCAAAAAATGAGCGCAGAGCGTCAGCTGCCGAGCGGGATGCAGTCAATCGTTTTTGTGCTTCTTATTTGTCAGAAAAAGTAGGTGCCGTTTTTAGTGGACGCATAAATGGCGTAGCCCGCTTTGGCTTGTTTGTAACACTTGATGATACAGGTGCAGATGGATTGGTTCCCATACGGTCACTCGGAGACGACTACTTCGTTCACGATGAAGATCGTCACCTTTTGCGTGGTCGCAGCTCAAAGAAAATCTTCCGTTTGGGGGACAAAATCCAGTTAATGCTTAAAGAGGCAGATCCGGTCTCAGGATCTATGATCCTAGACTTGGTATACAGCACAGATTCAAAACCTATAGCCAAAAGAAACACCAAACTTAAAAGCAACACAAATAGGAAAAAGACCCCATTAAAAAAATCAAACTCAAAATCTAAGGCTGGACGAAGAAAAGCACGGGTAAAATTCGGGAATTAGGTGACGCTGTTGTTAAAATCAGACACACTTCAATTTATGAAAATTGCAAACACCCGATGGCCCACTCTAAAAATAGTACTTGTTGTTCTATTTGCTAGCGCCTGCACACAAAAACCGCCCAAGGTGACTACTAATGAAAACTACCCCATAACGCTGGCAACGGAAGTCTTCTCAACAGGCTTCGATAATATTTCGGAGCGTTATATAGAGATTGCCTCTCCTGCACAGTTCACAGTCGAAGGCCTAAAAGGTCTTGGGTCTATCGATCCAACAGTCACTTTTGCAGCAGTAGAAGGCGAAGTATTCCTCAAAGTGAACAACAAAATTGCAGGTCGTTATAGAACTCCGAAAACAAACGATGCCAAAGGTTGGGCTGAATTAACAGTCGAAATGGTCGTCCTAGGGCGTCAAGTATCAACGGGGTTGAAAAAAGCCACGCCAGAAAAAATATACGAAGCAGTTTTTGACAGCATCCTCTCGAGCCTCGACATCTATTCGCGCTACGCAGGGGCTAGTGAGGCTAAAAAGAATAGAGAAAAACGCGATGGCTTTGGAGGTATCGGAATTCGTTTTCGAATTATCAAGGACTTGCCAGAAGTAATTTGGGTAATGCCCAAAACACCAGCCTTTAGGGCAGGGCTGAAATTAGGCGATCGAATGACACACGTTGACAGCGTGTCACTTAGCGGCCTCCGACAAGATCAGGTCATTGATAAATTGCGCGGCCCCATTGGTTCCACATTATCACTTTCTATTATACGCCAGGGCGAAAATAGCCAAGTTCTCTCTAAGATTAAGCGCGCCCTCATAGTCATGGAAACAGTCACATATGAACATCACAAAGGCATAGTTTCAATAAAAATAAGGAATTTCAATCAAAACACTGCACGTGACACCCTAAAGAATCTAAAGAAAGCGCATGAAGATTTGGGGAACGAAGTAAAGGGAATCGTCCTTGACATGCGCGGAAATTCGGGTGGTGTATTGGGACAGTCTATCAAAGTTGCAGACCTATTCCTAGCCAAAGGGCGAATTTCTGAAACCCGCGGACGTCATCCAGATAGCCTTCAGTTCTATGATGCAAGTGGGCGTGATATGGCCTATGGGCGTCCGGTTGTTGTTCTGGTCGACGGAAAATCAGCATCTGCAGCTGAAGTCACCGCAGCCGCATTACAGGACCAGGGCCGTGCAGTTATTATAGGGACATCATCTTTTGGCAAAGGAACCGTGCAAACTGTCATCAGATTACCCAATGAAGGAGAAATAACTCTTACATGGTCACGTTTAATTACCCCTTCTGGCTATAAATTGCAAGGACTTGGCATCTTTCCCATGATTTGCACAAGTGGGATCGACGGCAACAATATAAATGAAAACTCAGTTATAAAAAATGCCCTTGCCAATCAAACTAGGACTACAAGGGTCTTAAAAGCATGGCGAAGCATAAGCTATTTGGAGAAACAAAAACATAAGGAATTACGCTCTTTCTGCCCCCCGGAACGCCGGAAAGATAAATTCGACAGCACTGTTGCTGAAACGATGTTGCATAACAAGGCCCTTTACACCTACGCCTTAAAAACTTTCAACAGCAGCCGTTGCAGCGCAATGACCTGCAAATAGTCTTTTCATAGGCCTTGACAAGAGCCATGTGCATTGTAAGGTGCGCGCCCTAATGATTAATATTACTAATTAGTTGGACTACTATAATGGCAAAGCCAAGCACCATACTTATCAAGCTAGTCAGTACCGCAGAGACGGGATACTATTACGTAACTAAAAAGAACCCTCGTAATTCGACTGAAAAGATGGAGTTTAGAAAATACGACCCTGTTGTAAGAAAGCACGTAATTTTTAAAGAAGCAAAAATCAAGTAACTGTATGTGGAAAGCTTCCCCACGAGAAAAAACCTTGTCAAATTTGATTTTTGTTTACTGATCGCTCAATTTTAAAACTGATTAATAAAATTACATATTAAATATATTTAATGATTTTTTAGCGATTCGTTTTGAACACTATTCTATTCAATAGAACAAATCTTTAACCAGAGGCAATTCAAAACTGGACACCTTCAAATAACGTGACCAAAACTATCCTAATTGTTGAAAACAACAAACTTAACCTAAAACTTTTTAATGATATTCTTCAGGTTAACGCTTATAAAACAGTGCAAACATCAGATGAACGTGAAGCCATTGATCTTGCCCGAGAACACCAACCTGATTTGATTATCATGGATATTCAATCGCGAGGCATTTCGGGCTTGGAAGTCACATCAATGATTAAAGCTGATGCAGATTTAAGAGGCATTCCTATCATTGCTGTGACCGCTTTAGCAATGAAAAATGATGAGAGAAACATTCTCAATGGAGGCTGTGATGGCTACATATCAAAGCCTATCTCCATTCCCCAATTCTTGAAAGCCATTAACAATTATCTGAGTTAAAATTACCAATCACCAACTTTTTGAACCATACAACACAATTATGGTGCCACCAAGATGTGTTGGACATTCTATTTTCTTATAAAATCTCAATAATAGCATTCATTCATAACCATGATCGAGTTGCACCATCATAATTGTGCGTTTATCTTAAATGAGAAAGAAACTATTATATTATTTCAACTTCGCAGGGGAAAGAAGTGAGCCAGAATACTTTACAGCTAAAGACCGCCGTCGTCATTCCATGCTTTCAGGAATCTACGCGAGTTTTAAATGTCATAAAGGATATAGGCTCAGAGGTTAGCCAAATTATTGTTATTGATGACGCTTGTCCTGATAGAACTGGAGAGCATGTAAAAAAACACTGTGCAGACCCAAGAGTTCAGGTTCTAACACATAAAAAAAATACTGGCGTCGGCGGCGCTACTATCAGCGGCTACAAACAAGCAATTGAGGATGGTTGCGAAATCATTGTAAAAATTGATGGTGATGGGCAGATGGACCCTTCGCTCATTCCCATTTTGATTGCCCCCCTCCAGAGAGGGAAAGCTGACTATGTCAAAGGCAACCGGTTTTATGACCTGAGTGGCCTAAGTGAAATGCCTAAGGTGCGAATTTTAGGCAATTTAGTTTTGTCTTTTGCTTCCAAGGCGTCAAGCGGATACTGGAATATTTTTGACCCAACTAATGGATTCACAGCCATTCACATGGATACCGTAATTAACTTACCGCTTGAGACAATTGACAACGGATTCTTTTTTGAATCTGACATGCTGTTTCACCTAAATATGTTACGCGCGGTCGTACTCGATATTCCCATGCCAGCAAGATATGGTGATGAAAAAAGCAGCTTAAAAATACATAATGTCATTTTGAGTTTTGCTGCTAGGCATTATTGCAATATGCTAAAGCGTTTTTTTTACAGCTACTTCATTCGGGATTTTGGCATTTCATCCATTGAACTTGTCTTAGGTAAAATTTTACTTCTGTTCGGCATCACTTTTGGTTTCTTAGCTTGGTATGAAAGTTCCATAACCGGGATCCCTGCAACTGCAGGCACGGTCATACTGTCAGCTTTACCTATCATTTTAGGTTCACAATTACTTATTGCCTTTCTTAATTTCGATACCAAAAACATTCCAACAAAACCCTTGAACCGTCACTCACCATAAAAACTTGTACTAGTCTGCATCCAGTCAATTTTATAAAAAATACTTGGACATGATTTAGGTCAAAAAATGCGCACAATGAGTCTTCTCTATATAAGAATTAAGGCAACCTAATATCACAAGATCAGTTGCGAAAAAATTTTACTCAATTATCAGAGCCCCACACTTAATTTTTTTCTATGAAGCACTCGCCAGAGCAATTAATACTTGATGCTACTTGACACGAATAGCACTGCAGGCTTTTAAACTTTTTAATTTTCAGCTCGTAATTAAAATCCCTCAATTCCTTGTATTTGGCACTATTTGTAAAGTTTGTTTAGCGTTTTTTTATTTAGGACCTATAGAAGAATGGTTATGTATTTAAAGAAATCAAATCACTGTCAGGGGTTACTTGCACCCCGGCTGATTGTGTTTGTCATGTTACTGTGCATGTCTATCATTTCCGCACTTGGCAATGCGATGGCAAACAGTCCACCTTGTGTGCCAGTCGGTGACTGGAAAGTTCCTGACGATGGCTCTAAAATATCAGAAACACAACTGCTTAACGATTTACATAAACGGCCCGTAGTAATGTTGGGCGAAACCCACACAAGTGCAGAACATCACAAATGGCAGTTACATGTTTTGTCAGCCCTATATGGTAGAAATCAAAATATGGTTATTGGTTTTGAAGCCTTCCCTCGGGCCTTACAACCTATTCTTGACCGCTGGACAAGAGGAGAATTTAGTAAGGATGAGTTTATTGAGTTGACTCGTTGGAATGAAGTCTGGGGTTACGACCCTGACATTTACATGCCACTATTTGACTTTGCACGAATGCACCGCATCCCAATGCTAGCCTTGAATGTTGAGCGTAGCCTTATACAAAAAATCAGCCGCTATGGATTGGCATCCATACCTATAGATCAACGTCGTGGAATCTCCACCCCGAAATCCCCTTCCGAAGGCTACACAAAATCCCTAACTAATACTTTTGCAATGCACAGCAACATATACAAAAAAGACGCAACGCTAAATAAAGTAGACAACAAGAAACTTGCAAATTTTATCGAGGCCCAGACTTTCTGGGATAGGGCGATGGCTGAAGCTATTGCTCAGGCAAGAATTTCTGGCGACAATCCGCTTGTTGTTGCAATAGTTGGAAGTGGGCATGTGGAGTACGGATACGGCATTTCCCACCAATTGACCAATTTGGGAATTAGCAATGGGGCCGTTTTGTTACCATGGAATATGGGACTTTCCTGTGATGGGTTAAAAACCCTAGAAGGCCTGCCAGTTGCGCATGCAGTTTTCGGTGTTGACACATTTACAGAGCAGAAAAAACCATACAGACCTCAACTTGGAGTGCAAATCAAAACTGCGGTGCAAGGAGTAATTATTATTGAAGTAACTGACGGGAGTGTTGCCGCATCCGAAGGACTTCAAAGAGATGATGTGATCATTCAGGCAGCTGGAACAAAAATAAACAAATCAAAAGAACTGGTTAAAATCATCCGCAATCAAGCGCCAGGAACTTATTTACCTTTACGTATTGTTCGTGAAGGTAAGGAACTTAATGTGATTGCCAAATTTCCAACTTTGAACGAGAGTAGATCTCCTCCATGAGAGCTTGCTACTTAAGTTTTCTATTCACGCTCTTAGTCAGTTTAAACCCCTTGTGTGCCAGTGCTGATATTACAAGCATTCATCACACAATGCAAATTAGCCTAGACCCCCAGCAACGTGTACTGGAGGTTAGCGATAATTTAAAAGTTAAGGGAAGCGGTGAGGCTGTTTTTCAACTTGCCCAAAATTTACTCATTACCAGCATTAAAAAAAATGGTCAGCCCATAGTTCATAAACGTCGAGGGAATGCCATTCATGTAGAGTTGGGCAATGAGAACCAGCATAATATCAAATTGAAATACAAAGGTTTTCTTGCTAAATCACCTCCACAGGGAGAGGGTTTGCGCAGGATACCTCAAGTGGCATCCATTAAGGGAAGTTATCTGTCCCCATGGTCTGCCTGGCATCCCTATGTTGAAGGTATTGCAGCTTCTTATCGTTTGTCTCTAACTTTGCCCGAGGGGCAAAAAGCCATAGTTCCCGGTCGACTGATTCAAGAGCAATCCAAAGATAGTTTTTACAATGCAACTTTTGAGTCTGAGATTCCGACAGTTGGCATTGTGTTGATTGCTGGACCCTTCGTTGTTAACGAAAGACGCCATAAAAAACTTGTACTGAGAACGTATTTTTCGCCGGAACTAGCTGGTTTGTCAAACGAATATCTGGAATCTACAGCTAGGTATATTGATTACTTTGAAGAACTAATCGGAGAATATCCATTTTCATCTTTTAGTATAGTTTCAGGACCATTCCCAGTTGGGTTTGGATTTTCTGGAATGACCTACATGGGTGAGAGGGTCCTACAACTTCCCTTTATCCTAAGCACTTCTCTCGGCCACGAAGTACTTCATAACTGGTGGGGCAATGGGGTTAAAGTTGACTATAAAAAAGGTAACTGGGCGGAGGGTTTAACCACATACATGGCAGACTATGCTTTTTCTGGAAAACGCGATTCTGGTAATGCTATACGTATGAGAAAAGAATGGTTACGAAATTATTCCGCACTTCCGTTAGAACGTGATCATTCTGTTAGATCATTCATTAACCGCGATCACGATGCCAGCCAAATCATCGGATATAACAAAGTTGCCTTTTTTTTTCATATGCTCACCGGTAAAGTTGGGAAGGAAAATTTCAACAATAGCATCCGCAAGTTTTGGCACCAATACAAGTTCCAAACGGCAAGCTGGAAAGATATCCAAAAGACATTCGAAGAAATATCAAATTTGGATTTACAAACTTTCTTTGAGCAGTGGATTGATAGAAGTGGCGCACCAGGGTTGATCTTGTCTAACGTCAATCTTAATGCAAAAAAAATCTCATTTACTTTATCACAACAGGGATCACCTTATCTTCTGAACGTTCCAATCAAGCTTATTACCAAAGATGGTGAAAAATTGTTCCAAGTAAGCATTAGCGACAAAGTTTCACAAATAGATTTGCAACTATCAGAAGCACCAATATCCATTAGTGTCGATCCCGGCTTTGATATATTTCGAAGGCTTGACACCTCGGAAACAGCACCAATAATACGTGACATAACATTAAGCACCAGCCCTTTTGTCATTTTGGCCAGCTCAAATAAAGCCACGAAGAAGATAGCAAAACAGCTAGTGACAAAAATGATGGATACCCCCCCCCACTTTGTAAAAGCCTCGCAAATATCTGGGTATAGCGGACCAATATTGATTATAGGAAAAGCATCAGAGGTGGGGCGATTTCTTCATCAAAATGATTTTCCGACTACTCCAAAGAAGCTGCGTGGGCGCGGCTCAGCTCGGGTCTGGGCAGCTCGTCGCATATCCAATGACGGAACACCCCAGCCTCTACTGGTTATTGAGGCCGATGGTCCTCAAGCTTTACAAAGCCTCCTCAGACCCCTGCCCCATTACGGACGTCGCAGCTATCTCGTATTTGAAGCATCAACGGTTTTAGAAGCTGGTGTCTGGCCAGCTCAGGGAAGCCCATTATTGGTCACATTTAATTGAATTTTTAAAAAAGAAAATACGCTTCAGGCAAAAAACAACAACGCAAAACCACCTGCAAACGCAGATATGAAACCAAGCCCAAACATTCCCGTTGGTCGGAATATTGTTAATTGTTGAATTGTTTCATTTGCTGCAAACATTGATTTAGTCCTTATTCCAAAAATCACGTTCCACGCCGCCAGAAAATGTTAACTAAAAACATAAAAATATTAGACTAAATTCTTTAACAAAACATTTCTCCTGCTTTTCAGCTGTTGACAGAAAGCTATTGCCCACGAATAATTGTGCTTAACACTATGATAAGAGCTATATTTTTGATTTGAAAGGTTTGTGAATGAAGCGCCGTTTTGTTACATTTATTCTGTTATTATCATTAAGCTTGCTTGTACAAACATCAAAAGTCGTTCAAGCTCAACCTCAAGGACAAGGGTTGATGAACGCTATTTCCTTTAAAGCACTGCCAAACAATACATCCTTTACAGTGAAGCCTAGGAGTGATTCTAATCAGAATATGGTTTTAAAACAAAAATTTGAGCAGCTTCTCAAAAGCAAGGGCTTCACCATCAGCAAAAATGCCCCTTTAGTAATTACTTTTGGTACTAGTAATGAACTTAGCTCTTATACAACTAGGAACAGACGATCCGTTTTGGAATTGGATGCCCATGGCGGCCGCGAAGGCGGTGAAGATGCCCAAATGCGCTTCAATCTGTTTGACAGCAATTCTGGCGGTATGTTCAATGAAGGTAAGGGGGAAACCTCTCTCAGGACAAACGGTCAATTTCGCCTTGATGTTTCCATCGTCAATCGCACTGATGGAAAGCACCTCTGGCAAGCTTGGACTACAACTAATCAGGGCCGTTCAGGTTATGGTGGCCTCATTCTGGCTATGGTTCCCGAAATGGTCAATAAAATTGGAAAAAAAGTCAAAAGTCAAAAATTTGACCTGTTCTAATCCTTTTTATTTTTTTTCCATTTGCCGTTCGTCAAGATTCCGAGTACTAACCACTTTAGTTTGGTTACGGTTCACCCTCCCTTCAATAACGCGTCAAATTAAGTGTTATGAACGATTTTGCTGACAAAGACCTACTCCCAGCTGGTATGTGTGACGTACTACCTCCTGACGCCAAAATAGAAGCGTCAGCGACGGAGCAGATAATTGCTTGTTTTTCTGGCTTTGGCTATGAGCGGGTCAAACCCCCATTAATTGAATTCGAAGAGAGTCTACTGAGCGGTAGCGGTGCTGCAATGGCCGAACAGACATTTCGCATCATGGATCCAATATCGCAACGTATGATGGGCGTTCGGACAGATATGACCTTGCAGGTCGCCCGCATTGCTAAGACCAGACTGAAAAAGTTAACCAGACCAATCAGGCTTTGTTACGGGGGACAGGTACTTAGGGTTCGCGGCACTCAAATACGCCCTGAGCGCCAATTTGGTCAAGTTGGATCAGAGCTGATTGGAAGCAAGAACCCCAAGGCGGATGCAGAAGTTATTTTGATGGCCATCGAAGCATTATATGCCCTTGGCATAGAAAACTTATCCATTGATATAGCCTTGCCAACACTGGTTCCTGCCCTCATACGTGATTTGAAACTTGACAATCAGACTTCAGAAAATTTACGTGCGGCACTGGATCGCAAAGATGAAACCAAGCTCGTTAGACTCGCTTCAGATCTTGGCAAAGACGCAACGCACCAATTGACAGCCTTGTTAAGAGCAACTGGACCTGCTGATATGGCCTTAACGGCGATAAGTAAACTTAACCTGCCTTTAGTTGCCGTTGATGAATGCACCGCCCTAGAAAGCGTAATACACGATATCCGCTCCGCGGCACCCAAGCTAAATTTGACTGTTGACCTAGTTGAAAGCCGTGGCCTCAAGTACCACACAGGGGTTACCTTCACTGTTTTTGCAGAAAATATAAGGGGCGAGCTTGGCCGAGGTGGGCGCTATCTTGTAGAAAGCAAAGGGACAGAAAAAAGCGAACCAGCAACAGGCATTACTCTGTTTATGGATAGTGTCTTACGCGCTATACCTTCTACTTTAGAAGAGAGACGTTTGTACCTTCCAATTGAAACGAATATTAGTAAAGCTCGCAAATTTCGAAGCGAAGGCTGGATTACTGTAGTTGGATTAGAAGCTGACGGTGACGATAAGGCAGAAGCAAGTCGTCTAGGCTGTTCTCACTTATTATCTAATGGAATAATTCAAAAAATATAAATTATAGTCAATTAAAGGAAATTCTGGTTATGGCCAATGTAGTGGTCGTCGGCTCGCAATGGGGCGACGAAGGAAAAGGAAAAATTGTTGACTGGCTCTCTGAAAGAGCTGATGTTGTCGTTCGCTTTCAAGGCGGTCACAACGCAGGGCATACTCTCGTCATTGACGGGGTCACTTATAAACTAAATATGCTCCCATCTGGCGTTGTACGAGGTGGAAAATTATCCATCATCGGCAATGGCGTAGTTCTGGATCCATGGGCCCTGCTCAAAGAAATAGATAGTATCCGCAAACAAGATATTGATATTTCCCCTGAGAATCTTTGTATTGCTGACAATGCCCCACTAATTCTACCCTTACATGGAAACCTCGACAGGGCTCGTGAAGAGGCTTTGGGTAAGGCCAAGATTGGAACTACAGGACGCGGAATCGGTCCGGCTTATGAAGACAAGATTGCTAGGCGAGCGATTCGTGTTGGTGACCTAGCAGATCCTGAAGTACTTGATGATAAAATTAATAAATTACTATTCCATCATAATGCCTTACTACGTGGCCTTGGCATAGAAGAAATTGACGGAAGCAACCTGCTAAGACAACTAATACAGCTGGCGCCAATGCTACTGCCTTATGCCGGCGCCGTGTGGAAAAAACTCGATGAGGCTAGAAAATCAGGCAAGCGTATACTCTTTGAAGGGGCACAGGGTACCATGCTCGATATTGACCATGGAACCTATCCATTTGTAACATCGTCTAATGTAGTTGCAGGACAAGCCGCAGCAGGTTCTGGACAAGGTCCTGGAACCATTGATTACGTTCTTGGCATCACCAAAGCCTATACAACCCGTGTTGGCAGCGGTCCTTTTCCCACTGAACTTGAAGATGAGGTTGGGCTTGGCCTAGGCAAACGCGGCCGGGAGTTTGGAACTGTAACTGGAAGACCGCGTCGTTGTGGCTGGTTTGACGCCGTTCTAGTTCGCCAAGCAGTTAAGGTTAATGGAATTAATGGTATAGCCCTTACTAAAATTGATGTCCTAGACGGCATGGACGAATTGAAGCTTTGCACAGGCTATCGAATTGATGGCAAGACATACAATTATCTTCCAGCTTCAACTGTCAAGCAACAAAAAGCTGAAGCCATCTACGAGAGTATGGAAGGCTGGGCTGACTGCACTGAAGGGGCGCGCTCATGGGCTGAGTTGCCGGTAACTGCTGTCAAATATATCCGCAGGATTGAGGAATTAATTGAAGCTCCCGTTGCTTTGCTCTCGACAAGCCCAGAACGTGAATCGTCTATTCTTGTTCATGATCCGTTTATTGATTGAGATGAGACACCGAGTTCGAAATATTACGTTTTTAAAATTTTGATTGTTAATCAAACTCATAAACGTTATATTTTTATTTAGGGTCTTTTTTAATCTGCCAGAAGGCATGATAATAACTTCCTTGTTTGGAAAAAACGATGGCTATCTCGCCCCAAGAAAATGGTGCAGGTGACCAAGTGGCGGAACATTCCGACCCGGTCCTTATCGAAGGCCAATTTTTGGTCGATAAAGATACACCTTTAGTTGAATTTAGTTTGCCTTCAGCAAAGGCTTACGAAGTCAGTGATCAGCGCGATGCAGGCAAACAACTGTTTGCTCTTGTATGTATCCCAGGTCTACCAGTCCGCCTGGAACACGCTTCTGAATTGATCAGCATGGACCATATTGGAGTTATGACTCTAGTGACCTGGGATGTGGCATTCTGGCCACTAATTAACCAGAAAACCATTATAATGATTTATGAGCGTCCTTTGGGAGGAAGTGTAATAGGGGCCATCAAACGCGGTGTCTTTAAAGTCACTGATGATAACTTTCAAACCATTATCTTAGACCCAGTTTTCCGGGCTATTGAGCATTTAAACGCTAACAATATAACCCATCGAGAAATTCGAGCTGAAAATTTATTCTTTATGGATAATCAACATCAAGAAATTGTCATTGGCGACTGCATAACATGCCCGCCAGGATTTGATCAACCTATTATATACGAGCCTGTGCACCGTGCCATGGCATCACCCAGTGGTCGGGGTACTGGCGACCTAAGTGATGACCTTTATGCTTTAGGTGTAACAATTATTGTTCTTATTCTTGGTGAAAAAATTCATCAATTCGAAACACTAGAAGAGTTATTTGCGGCAAAGATTGATGAAGGAACCTACAGTGCCTTATGTGGCAATCGCAGATTATTTAGTTCAATTCAGGAGCCAGCGCGTGGTTTTCTCATTGATGACATTGATGAACGTTGGGGACTTGATGAAATGTCCCAATGGCTCAATGGCAGAAAGCAAAACTCAAGAAAACATACGCCGTCAAGGAAAGCTACAAAACCTTATGTTTTTATGGAAAAGAGTTACTTCAGCCCAAGAGTTCTAGCTCACGCTTTTACCAAAAACGTTAAGAAAGGTGCTGAAGAAATTAAGAATGAAGAACTGGAGATATGGCTCAGAGATAGCTTGGGTGAGAAGGACTTGGCACTTAGTATTAATGCAATTGCTATAGCTGCAACCACTCATGAAAATGAAGTTCGCAATTCCGATGACCATATTGTTACCAAAGCGTCTATCCTCATGGACCCACTTGGGCCCATCCGATTCAAAGGGCTTTCTTTCATACCTGAAGGCTATGGCGCGACTTTGGCCGTCGAACTACTTCGCCGCAATACTATGCAAACTGCTGCAGAAGTGCTGAGATACAACCTTCCAAAGATTTGGTACGAAGCACCCACCAGAGAGATTCGTGATACAAGTTCCTACAAATTTCAAATCATCTTTAGGGAAATGTCTGGCATCTTACAAACTGTCGGGCCAGGTTTCGGTATTGAACGATGCCTATACGAACTTAATAGTTCACTTCCCTGTCAGAGCTCTTTGATCACAGAACAATGCGTGGTAGATATCGAGGAGTTGCTGCCCTCTCTGGATAATGTCGCCGATAGAATAGACAAACAAATACGTCCTCTTGACCGCCATGTGACAGCCTTTATTGCTTCCCGCTTTAAAACACCTATACAAGAACAATTAAGTGCCCTCTCAGAACAAAAGGATTCTTCTTTTCTAACTGGCATGCTTGAGATTCTTGCTCTCCTCCAATCAAAGACGAACAAGCAACCCTTGTATGCCTTGACAAGCTGGGTCGGTAGCCTGTTGGGACCCATCATCGAAACCTACTTTAATCTTTTTACACGGAAAAGAATCGAAAAAGAAATACCCGATATTGTTCGTCAAGGCAGCTTGCTTGAACTTCTTAAACTAGTCGAGAGTCCTGAAATCCGCCAACAAGACTCAGAAGACTATGAAGACGCCTGTTTAGAGTACAACACAGTTGAATTACAGATACAGGACATAAAGTCTGGAGACCTCTCATCACCGGAAGCAGCGGTGGAACAGGGGCAAAAATTTTCCGCCTTGTCGTCTCTTGTTATCCTTATGATCTTCGTTACGATCCTTTTCCTCTCGGAGATTTCATAAACATTATGATTAAGAATTCTCAAACACCCAAGCAAGCGGGATTTTTCAAACGGAACCAACTAACGTTATACCTGTCAGTGGTTTTTATTTTTATGGTTGTGATGTCGCTACCATCTGTGATGGTTATTGTCTTTGCCTTGCTGCCAACTTTTGTTGCATTCATCGTTGATCAGACTCCTGGAAAAAACGCCCTCTTCTGCGTTGGCAGTCTCAATATGTGTGGCGTATTACCCTATTTGTTCGATTTATGGACTGGTGATAACTCCATGGACGCTGCTATACTAATTTTGACTGATGTATTTTCATTGGTTGTTATTTATGGGGCTTCGGCTTTTGGCTGGATGATCTTTCAGTCCCTTCCGCCAATTATTGCAACATTCATCACAGTTCTCGCTCAAAGCAGGGTTTCCAGCCTTCGCTCTGCCCAGCGCAAACTTATTGAAGAATGGGGGGATATCGTCGTTACGCCACAGAATTCAATTGATATGCCGGATCGATTGAGTAGTGAATTTGCAGAAGAAGTTGATGCACAAAAATCAACAACACCCTTGAAAACTGAAAAGATCTCGGATGGTATTGATGACGTTTTTTCAGAGAGTGGGGCACCACCAAATTCGGACAGTTCTCCAACTGAAACAGCGTAACATATCAACATCTATAATCTTTTTTAATGATGGCATTTTTAACAGATTTTTGGACTTTTTCAAATGCTCGCACTTCAATCTGGCGAATTCTTTCTCGAGAAATTCCATATTGCAGGCTTAAATCTTCCAGTGTAACCGGGCTGTCTTTTAGTCGCCGTTCTTCAAGGATATGTGCTTCTCGAATAGAAAGACCTTCTAGGGCATTGGACAATAAGGCTTGACGGACACCTAAAACCTCATTTTCAGCATAAATACTTTCCTGACTTTCATTGTCGTCTTGCAGCCAATCCAACCATTCACCTTCCCCATCAATGCTAAGTGGAGCATTAAGTGAATGATCGGAACCGGCCATACGACGGTTCATACTAATAACCTCATTCTCCGATACATTTAAACGGTCTGCAATTTCTGTTGTGTGCTCAGTTGTCATGTCACCATCTTCGATTGCATGAATTTGGCTTTTCAACTTACGAAGGTTGAAAAATAACTTTTTCTGCGCCGCTGTAGTGCCCATTTTTACAAGCGACCATGAATGCAGAACGTACTCTTGTATGGCCGCTCGTATCCACCACATGGCATAGGTAGAGAGCCTGAAGCCTTTTTCAGGGTCAAAGCGATTTACCGCCTGCATCATACCCACATTACCCTCTGAAATCAGCTCGCCAAATGGCAATCCGTATCCCCGATAGCTCATGGCGATTTTTACCACTAATCTGAGGTGACTTGTTACCAGGCGATGAGAAGCATTTTTACATGACTTATCTCGCCATTCTCTTGAAAGGCTGAGTTCTTCCTTATACTCGAGTAAAGGGAAATGTCTGATTTCTTGGAGATATCTGCTCAGGTTGTCTTCGGGGGTTGTATTAAAACTAAGAGGTGATGAACCCATTCTATAAGCTCCTTAAACTATCATCACATCCCCCCTACATTAAATTTAAAATTTATATTATATCATGCCCCCTTAATCTTGGAATATAATACCCAAGCTTGTTACTACGGTATACTAAAAATTACATTTTATCCAGTTTGTCTATTAATTTACTGAAATAACTCGGAAGACTACTTTCAAAGTAAAGTGGCTCTTGACCTGATTTTGCTACAAAACCCAGTATTTTTGCATGTAAAACCTGATGATTTAGACTCTCAATCTCTGCAAGCGCCAAGTCACTTAATCCCTTGCGTCTAGCCTTACTTCTGCCGCCATACAGCGGATCGCCAATCACCGGATGCCCAAGAGATGCCATGTGAACCCTAATTTGATGGGTGCGCCCAGTGCCTAGGCGACATTCCACCATTGAAATAGCCGTGCCATAAATTTTGACAACCTTAAAGTGGGTCAAAGCGACCTTACCGCCGCCACTGACGACAGCCATTTTTTTACGATCGATACGAGAACGACCAATATTACTGGATATCTCTCCTTGAGACGGGTTTGGCACCCCCCAAACCAGAGCACAATAGGAACGTCTGATTGAGCGATCAGAGAATTGTTCACTCAATAAACGGTGAGTTACGTCATTTTTAGCAACGACCATAAGGCCACTGGTTCCCTTATCGAGCCGATGGACAATACCTGGCCGCTCGACCCCGCCAATGCCCGATAAGCCACCAACGCTCTGTCTTAGGTTGTAACCGAGAAGAGCATTTACTAGAGTGCCATCTGGACTGCCAGGTGCTGGATGCACAACCATACCAGCCGCCTTGTTTATAACGAAAACGTTATTATCCTCATAGACGATATCTAGAGGTATCAATTGGGCCACAGGAGTTGCCAAAATAGGCGGGGGAACTTTGATTAAAAACACCTGATCCTTTTGAACCTTACGTGACGGATCAAGAGCGCTATTACCAAGTGCAGCCTGTTCAAGAATTACTCTGCCCTCGTCAATCAAAACTTTCAAGCGTGTACGTGAAATTTCACTCAGAGTATCAGCAAGAAAGCTATCGAGACGCTGCCCAGCCTTGCCCACAGGCACCTTAACAGTGTAAGTGGTGTCTTGGTTTTTTTCAATCATGATTTAAGATTGTACAAAGTTATGCAAGCACTCAAGGTTTTAGTAACAATTTTAACTATTCTTATCGTCGTAGCAGTGACAGTTATCGCCTATGGAATGTATCGTAAATCAGGAGACCCAGACTTTAAATTTTTTGAATTAAGCGGAAATAGCACAGCCCAAGATTCAACGCAACCACCTGCTTTCTCCACCCCCGCAAAGAGCGTTAAGTCAGGCGCACACTCACCAAAGGCTTTTGGCGAGATTATGCTATCCGTACCAACAGGATGCAATATTTCCAAGGTGAGTGGCGACGGCTATAGAATATTTCTTAAGGTTGGACCGACAGAGCCCAGATGCGAGCGGGTAATAGTTATTGATGCTACTAGTGGGGCTGTGTTGGGAACCCTTAGGGCGCTTCCATGATCTCCATCGCCACTTGGCTGGTGAGGGAAATTACCCAAGCGGCCAAGGAGTCCTACCCCAATGAATGTTGTGGCTTGCTCGCCGGAACGGGCAACCTTGATGGAGCTGTAACTATTACCCAAGCGCGAGCCAGCTTCAATATAGCAAAAGGGTCAATCAAAAATCACTTTGAGGTTGACCCCAAGGTGCACTTTGAACTCATTCACGAATTGAGAGGAACAAATGAGCGGATCATAGGTCACTATCATTCCCATCCCAATCATCCAGCCAGGCCATCAGAAAAAGATCTAAAAATGGCTTTCGACCCAAATTTACTTTGGTTTATTATTAGTCTTGATCAAAGCTGCATTAATGAAATGAAGGTGTATAAAATTAACGAAATAACGGCGGCTTTCCAAGAAATATCCTTTACTACATTTGTTAAGGATCACTAATGAATTTTTCCAGCGATAATGTCACTGGCGTTTGCCCAGAAATTGCCGCCGCCGTAAACGGTGCCAACATGGGTCCGGCTATGCCTTATGGATTGGACGATGCAACTAGGAATGTAGAGACTGCAATCAAACAATTATTTCAGTGCGAGGCCGATGTCTTTCTGCTCTCCACCGGAACAGCAGCCAACGCACTGGGACTTTCTGTGTTGTGCCCTCCATACGGCAGCATTTATTGTCACTCAAAAGCCCATATTGAAGTTGATGAATGCGGCGGTCCAGAATTTTATACAGGTGGGGCTAAATTGGCTTTGTTACCCGACCGAGGAGGTAAAATTATGGCAGACGATCTTGCCAAAGCTCTAAAAAATCAACAAGGTGAGGTCCACCACGTTAAACCAGCCGTGGTCAGTCTGAGCCAAATTGGTGAGACTGGTGCTGTGTATTCCATAGACGAAATAAAAGCAATTTCCAATATCGCACACAAGCATGGTATGAGGGTCCATATGGATGGGGCTCGCTTCGCAAATGCAGTAGTAGCACTTGGTTGCTCCGCTGCAGAAATCAGCTGCAAGGCTGGAGTTGACATTCTGTCCTTTGGAGCCTCAAAGAACGGTGCTTTTGCTGCTGAAGCAGTTATAATTTTTACTCCCGGACTAGCAGAAGACTTCGCATACAGGCGTAAACGTGGTGGTCATTTATTCTCAAAAATGCGTTTCTTAGCAGCTCAGTTTGAGGCCTATTTGGAAGATGATCTCTGGCTTCAATCGGCCCGCCACGCTAATAACTGCATGGAAACTATAGCCCAAGGGCTTAGCGCAATTAAAGATGTTGAACTTATATTTCCTCATAATGCCAACATGATATTTGCACGCATGCCCAACAGCATGATTGTCAACTTACGTGCTAAGGGTTTTGCTTTTTATGACTGGCCTGATGAAGGATTTTCAACCATTCGTTTAGTGACCGCTTTTAATACAAAAATGGAAGACTGCGTATCCCTCGTTAAAGAAGTTAAAGCAATTAACCAATTAAGCTATGGTTCACTATAATATGCCAGGACATATTATAACCTCCGAAAAATTTGAAAATTTGCTAATTTCAGGGGTACCTTTTTTGGATGTTCGTGCCGAGATTGAATTTTCCAAGGGTAGTTTTCCCACATCAACCAACATTCCCATATTACAGGATTATGAACGTCAAGTAGTTGGTACGTGTTATAAAAAAAACGGTCGAAAGGCGGCTATTGAATTAGCTCACTCACTAATCAACGGTCCGACAAAGGTTCAGCGAATTGAAGCATGGTGTGAATTTGCAAGGGCAAATCAAAACGTCCATATTTACTGTTGGCGCGGCGGCATGCGGTCAAAATACGCACATGATTGGATTTTGGGGTCTGGGATTAACATTCCTCTAATTGATGGTGGCTTTAGGGCCCTACGCCACGTAATCCATGACCAGATCACGGATGCAGCTGATCAGGTGCCTGTTGTTCGTATCGGTGGTAAAACTGGAACTGCGAAAACAGTATTAGTTAATACTGTTGAATTTAGCACTGATTTGGAAGGCCATGCAAATCACCGGGGGTCTAGTTTTGGGCAGCGGGTGTCGGGTGTTCCAACACAGGTTAATTTTGAAAATTCTTTAGGCATTGACTTATTGCGCAAACGCCATGCCTTTCCAGGACGAACTTTAGTTGTTGAAGATGAGGGCCGCCGTATCGGCTCTAATTTTATTCCAAAAGAATTTTTCGACAAGATGCGTACAGCAGACATAGCCGTGGTTGAAATGCCATTGGAAATTCGAGTTCAGCGTATTGCCCAAGAATATGTGACTCAGATGACAAAAGAATTTTTAAATGCATATCCGATTGATGGATGGGAAATGTTTGTGGATTATTTGACACAAAGCCTATTTAGAGTGCGCAAACGCCTAGGATCAGAAAATTATAAGCTGATCGCATCTTTGATGAAGAGTGCACTGCGCCGGCAATATGAAGATGGGGATACCAGTGGCCATGATTCGTGGATAGTCGCTATGTTGAGAGATTATTACGATCCTATGTATGCTTACCAGCTTGAAGCACAGTCAAACAAAGTAGTGTTTCAAGGGGGTTATGACGATGTACTCAATTGGGCAATCGAAAGGAGTTGCACACTCAAAAATACTTAAGGCTAAATAGGCTCACTCAGGTTTTTTTATTTTATAATCGTCTTTGCTCATGTTTATTAAATAACTAATGAAAGAGTCAATCCTTACAAGTGACTTTTTGGTTTGTCCTCGTTGGCATACCGTTTTAATAGCGGCAATTGAGTAAGAACAAAAAAAATAGTCAGGCCCATAAGGCCAACTACCTTAAAGTTAACCCAAACATCAGTACTTTGTGTGCGCCAGACTACTTCGTTTAAAGCCGCCAATAAAAAGAAGAAAATGGCAAAGCGAATAGTTAGAACCCTCCAACCTTCATCCGTTATATTCCATACCGCCCCCATTAATGATTTTAAGAACAGACGTTTTACCATAAGACCAGAGATGAGAATTATTCCAAAGATAGCTTGAATTATAGTCGGTTTCATTTTGATAAAGGTTTCGTCTTGAAGCCAAAGAGTTAAACCGCCGAAAACTCCTATAATTCCAGCTGTGATCAGCGGCATAGTTGGAATATGGCGTTCCAAGATGTATGACAATGAAAGAGTAAATACAGTGGTTATCATAATTGATGCTGTTGCAACGAACAAACCTGCCGTGTAATAGACTATAAAAAAGACTACTATGGGTCCGTATTCAACTACAGGACGCAACCAAGGGGTAGGCTGCTTTAAATTTGACATCCAACGCTTATGAACGAAATACAAGATAAGAGCAAGCATGTTTCCAGTGTCTTTAATGCCACATATGTAAAAATCATATAAAATTTAACATTTTTACCCATGAACATCGTTTTCCTTTGACGTTAGTTAGCCTATCTGCATTATTCTCAAATGAGCATTCTGACTTTTTTTTTCGTTAATCCCCGGTTTCTGGCTTTTGGTTTTTTTGCGGCTTTTTTTTCGTCCTTCGGCCAAACATTCTTTATTGCACTGTCCAGTTCCGATATCAGATCAACATTTAACTTGAGCCATGGTGACTTTGGTCTAATTTATTCCTCAGCAACCCTAGCCAGCGCCGGTTTGCTTATTTGGGCTGGGCGTAAAATAGACGATGTAGATCTCCGCTATTACACAGCCTTTGTCTGTTTTGGTCTAGCTATCGCTTGTCTCGGCATGGCAGGGGTAGAACATGTTATTTGGTTAATTCCAGTGATTTTTGGCCTGCGCTTTATGGGTCAGGGTTTGTTAGGACATATCTCGGCTGTTTCGATGGCACGCTATTTTGATCAACATAGAGGCAAGGCTTTAAGCCTTGCCTCTATGGGATACCCAATAGGTGAAGCACTGTTTCCATCAATTGCTGTTGCACTTATCGCCAGTTATGGATGGCGTCAAATGTGGGCCGGAATTGGCATCATGTTACTATTTATGCTTGTACCTTTCATGCTTTGGTTACTTAAAGGACAGAGCGAGCGTCACTGGTCTCTCAGTGAGGGCACAGACGCCTCACAAATGAGTAGAAAACTTAACGGGTGGACTCGGGCTCAGGTTCTAAAAGATATTCGCTTTTATGCTTTATTGCCTAGTTTCCTAGCCACCAGTTTCATATACACAGGATTATTCTTTCACCAAGTTCATCTGATAGAGAGTAAGGGCTGGAGTCTTTCTATCTTCGTTGGATTTTTCATCGTCTACGCAATTACACAAATATTCTCAGCTTTGGTAACAGGCCTTCTTGTTGATCGCTACTCTGCTAGGAGCTTGATGCGTTTTTATCTTATCCCTGCTGTAATTGGCTTAGGCTTTATAGCCAATTTTAATGCACTGTGGGCAGGTGCAGCTTTCATGGCCTTCTTTGGCTTATCTGCAGGTGCTGTAGGTGTTATTCATGGCGCCATCTGGGCAGAAACCTATGGCATAACTCACTTGGGGGCTATCAAAGCCCTGGGGACAGCCTTTATGGTACTTTCAACGGCACTATCACCACCAATAATGGGGATGGCAATCGATCATGGTGTTACCATTGAGACGATCTCCATTGTGTCTGCTGCATACATGGTTTTTGCCGCCACACTCGTAGTTCTAATATTCACCCGTACCAACTAGCATAATCAACACAGCCCAGCTTTTCCTCAAAAGTGTTAATTTCAATTTAGCTGAATTTTGTCTAGTTCACTGAGCACTCCTCTACAAGACTTATCTAGACCTAACATACCAACAACTGGTCTCAGCCTAAAAAATTCCTTTGTCGTTTAACAGCCCATTTGATAATTTATGAGTAAAATAATATCTCTGCTGATGATCGGCTGGGGAAGAAGGCAAAAGGGGGGGGGCTGTAATTTGCAAATTAAAAAATGATAAAAAATGATGGATTATGCGAGCACCTTGTTGGCATCCATTTGCCAGACGTTGCTTTACTATCGACAGATGGCATGGTAGTCAATTTGTCTAAACTAACAGCAACAACAGTTGTTTATTGCTATCCAATGACAAGCCAACCTGGAGTTCCACCCCCAGCCAATTGGGATGAGATACCAGGCGCAAGAGGATGTACACAGCAAAGCTGCTCATACAAAGATAATTTTTCAGAACTTTCAAAATTGAATGCTGTAATCTATGGAATGAGCACACAAGATACTGATTATCAGAAAGAAATGACAGAAAGATTTCAACTGCCATATTCAATTTTAAGCGATTCCAAGTTTGAGTATTGCGATATCTTAAATATCCCTACTTTTATTGTAGGTGGCAAAAGATTGATTAAAAGGGTCACTATGATCATTGAGGATGGAGTTATTGAAGCTGTTCACTACCCAATTCTCCAAAGTGCCTCTGATCCTGATTGGGTGATTGCCCACTTGTCTACAAAAAATAGAAATGCTACTGGCACCCCTTAATTGTAGAGAAAATCGCAAAGGACCAGCCTAACTGAACTTAACCAGGAATTTAAATCCTTTGTTTATGAAGGTAATAAAGCATAATTTTAGAGGTGGTCATAAGACCCTATTTCAATCACTATACTAAAAAAAAATTAAGCTTAAGAGCCACGTTCGCATGAGGAACTATTATTGTGCGTCAAAGCTGCTTAACAGCAATAAAGGTCACTCACTGTGACGAAAAGTGGCAATGCTCAGAAGATTGACTTATGCAGAGGCTGCAGCACTTAATGCCTGGTCAAGATCTTTCAGTATATCGTCAATGTGCTCAATACCAATTGACAGGCGTATATAGCCTTCCGTAACACCACTTGCTTCTTTTTCTTCTAACGTTAATTGCGAATGTGTTGTACTTGCAGGGTGGATAGCTAAAGAGCGCGCATCCCCGATGTTGGCAACATGGTAGAACATCTTTAGCGCTTCGATGAATGCACATCCAGCCTTTTTGCCACCTTTTAATTCAAAGCCTAAAAGACCGCTATATCCATCAGAAAGATACATATTAGCACGTCGTTTGTTTTCACCACCTTGAAGGCTTGGATAAATGACCCTAATTACTTCTTCATGGTTGTCAAGGTAAGCAGCTACCTCAGCTGCGTTATCGCAATGCGCACGCATACGAAGTGGTAAAGTCTCCATGCCCTGAATGATTTGAAATGCATTAAATGGACTCATCGCACTTCCAATATCGCGCAGTAACGTGGTGCGGGCTTTGATGATATAAGCGACTGGACCTATAGGTTTAACTGCTTCAACCCACACCGCTCCGTGGTAACTGGGATCAGGGGTATTGAGTGCAGGTTGACGATCGGCGCCAGCAGTTTCCCAGTCAAAGTTGCCACCATCTACAATAAGACCGCCAATAGACGTACCATGGCCACCAATGTATTTAGTGCAGGAGTATACTATTACTGCTGCACCGTGTTCCAACGGGCGACATAATACAGGTGCTGCGGTGTTATCCATAATAAGCGGAATGCCCATTTCGCGACCAATATCTGAAACTTCTCGTATTGGAAATACATGCAGTTTAGGGTTAGGTAATGTCTCAGCGTAATATGCTCGGGTGCGGTCATCGGTGGCCTTGCGGAAGTTTTCCGGATCGGCTGGATCAACAAAACGCACCTCAATGCCTTGATCTTTTAAGGTATTTGCAAACAAATTCCAGGTGCCGCCGTAAAGGTCAGTAGAGCTTACAATGTTATCGCCAACCTTCGCTAAATTTTGCACCGCAAATGCAGATGCAGATTGCCCTGATGCCACGGCTAACGAAGCCGCGCCACCTTCTAGCGATGCGATACGTTTCTCTAGCACGTCGTTGGTCGGATTCATTATGCGGGTATAGATATTCCCGAGTTCAGACAATGCGAACAATTTCTCTGCATGCTCTGTACTATTAAACTGATATGATGTGGTCTGATGAATCGGTACAGCTACTGAGCCTGTTGTAGGATCAGCTCGCCAGCCCGCATGCAGAACCTGTGTTTGTGGGTTCTTACTCTCAGTCATCAAACTCTCCTACTAATATTAATTAATTGTTTTATTATACAAAAAAAATTGTTATTTATTTCTATTCTACAAAAATACTGTTAACATTATTTTGGGAATAAATCAAGTTGTCACTCTTGGTGAGACTATGAATGGTGTTTTGGAACTTAATCCACCCTATTTACAAGATTATCAAAATGTAAATTTGCGTTAAAGTATTTGTTTACAGCACAACTAAAGAGAAGCAATACCAGTCTAAAAAGACAACTATAAGGCCAAACAACTTTCAATCCCAATATATAGATGGGTACTCAGTTTCAAATTATATTAGTAATTTTTTTAACCACAATTCAATTTCTACGGATCAAACTAATAATGAATAAACCACTGTTGGCAAATATCATCGCATTTTTAATTAGCCTCGCTGGATATTTTTCCCCCGTTTACAGTGACCTTATTTTTATGATTGGAGTGTTCTCTTTATCTGGCGGTGTTACCAATTGGCTAGCCATCCACATGTTATTTGAAAAAGTTCCTTTGATATATGGCTCAGGTGTAGTCCCAAACAGATTTGAAGATTTTAAAGCTGCTATCAAAAACCTGATTATTGAGCAATTTTTTACTCGTAAACACATAGAGACAATTTTTAAACAAAACACTAGTCAGGCAGCAAAAAATATTGATGACATAGTAGATTTTGACAGAGTGTTTGTTAGCCTTACTGATGCTATCGCAAGCTCTCAACTCGGCAGTATGTTGAGCATGATTGGTGGCAAGGCCGCACTTGAGCCTTTACGTGAGCCAATAACCTTGAAGCTAAAAGACATTATTTCTGATTTAGCTTCTGAAAAAGCTAACAAACTGGGCGATAGTGATTTCACAAACTTCCTAATAACAAATATAGAGCAGATTATTGACAATCGCCTCGAAGAATTAACACCTGAAAAAGTCAAAAAAATTGTGGAAGATATGATTAAACAACACCTGGGCTGGCTTGTAGTTTGGGGCTGCATTTTTGGGGGCAGTATAGGCCTAACAGTAGGAACTTTTGGATAAATTATCTTAAAATATTAATTTTAATTTTTTTGCAATAAAAAAAACCAAACTTAAATTACTATACTGAGTGAACATTAAGATTATATGGTAATTCGACCCACGCGGTATCAATAATCTTTAATTTCCAAATGTTGCTTCTATTTCCTGCCAATTAACCCTCTTGAGCTCACCGACTGAGTTATAATTTATAAAAAAAGGTATTTATCTATGAGGTAAAAAAAACAAAATACAGGACTAAACTTAATATTTAAAAAAAGTGGCATGACCAACCAAAAAGTAAAAAAAATTGTCAATCAGCATAAGGTCAGTTGGAATGATTGTAACATTTGACAACAACGTCCAAATGAACCGTTTCAAATGAAAAAAAATTACCCTGCAATATATGAGTATTTATTCATGATTAAGACAATAATTATTACAATTTCTCTTCTCTTTATAACAGCACCAACATCTGCAGAAGAAACTGCGCAGGTCATTACGTGGGATAGCCTTCTCCCTTCCACGCAACCATTGGAAGATCCATTCAAGGACTTGACAGACGAACAACTCTACGATCTTGAGAGCATCGTTTATTTCCGCGAGATGGACGGCCAGCGTGGTGCAATAAGCTCGGATGATACAAAGGAAGTTATTAAACTAACGGCCAGTCTCAAGTCTGCAAACCTCGACGTGGATGAATTATTATCCACTTATACTGAGTATTTAGCAGAAATAGAGCGTTTGAATGGTCTGGTCGTCAACGAATTGAATGGCCGATTTGTTCGCCTTGCAGGTTATGTTCTACCCCTTGAATTTAGCGATAAAGGGGTCGATGAATTTTTACTAGTTCCTTATGTTGGCGCGTGCATTCATGTTCCCCCTCCACCAGCGAACCAAATTGTTTATGTGCGCACCAACCATACAATAATGGCAGATGATTTATACCGTCCGGTATGGGTAACTGGGCACATGGGCATTGAGGCTTCTACCAGGGACCTCACTTTAGTGGACGGATCAGACAATATTCCTATTGGCTATACCCTCAAGAGAGCTGTGGCTGAGAATTACGAGGAATAATTTCTTTTGACCTATATTTTGTTATATTATAACATATTTTAAATTTTTTATTATACAGCCAACTATATACAAGAGAGAATTTCGTTGAATATTTCCTACCTCACCAACACTTTTAAATCTATTAATATTAGTCTAGTATTTTGCCTCAGCGCATTAATTCTATTCTTTATATGTATCACAAAAGCACGCTCTGCAGAACGTCAACTTGATGCTCATAACCATGGCTTCGGCGAACTAAATGTTGCAATTGAGGGTCAAACGGTCGTAATTGAACTTAATTCTCCCGCATTCAATATTGTTGGCTTTGAGCATTCTCCAGAAACCAATAAAGATAAGGCCGCTATCAAAGACGCAGTCTCTGTCTTAAATGACGGATCTAAATTATTTTTATTTCCCACAACTGCAGGATGCCGTTTGGCAAGCGTCCACATTGGCTCCTCCTTGATCGACGGGCAACACTCCGCACACAAAAATCACGATGGTGATCACAAAGATTCAAAACACGATGATCACAAAGATCACGATGATGACCACAAAGATTCAAAACACGATGATCACAAAGAACGTGACATTCACTCTGAATTTCAAGCAAATTACAAATTTCAATGTGATGTGGTCGAAAAAGTTAATACAATACAAATTATGATTTTCAAACACTTCCCAAACACCCGTCAATTAGATGTGAAAACAATTTTACCTAATGGTCAAAGCGCTATGAAATTAACACCAGCATCAAACCTATTAAGTTTCTAGTGCACATTAGATACAATCCTGTTTCGTAAGTGTGAGCTGGATGATAAAAGTAGAAAATGCTTATTTTAGATGGAATAAAAACGGTCCTTTAATCCTACATATACCTGAATTTAGGATCAGGTGTGGCGAACAGATTTTTATCAAGGGACCTAGCGGTAGCGGAAAAACGACACTTCTTAACCTTCTTGGAGGCGTCTCCATTCCTGAAACTGGAATGATTTCTGTTATGAACACCAACATGTCAACATTAGGTAGTGCTGGCCGTGACGCCTTTCGTGCAGAACACATTGGATACATATTCCAAATGTTTAATTTAATCCCTTATCTAACCCTCATCGAAAATGTGACGTTACCATGCCGTTTCTCAGTTGCAAGGCGTCAGCGGGTATTGTCACAAGCGAAAACTCTAGAGGATGAGGCGGAACGTATTCTCTCTGGTTTGGGGCTCGATGTAACTACGCTCTCATCACAATCGGTTTCTCAGTTAAGCATTGGACAACAGCAACGAGTTGCAGCTGCAAGGTCTATCATTGGTTCTCCCGAACTAGTAATAGCTGATGAACCTACATCATCACTTGACAGGGATGTTACAAGCTCTTTTCTTGATCTACTTTTTCGCGAAGTTCGTAACACGAAAGCCACTCTGATTTTTGTCAGTCACGACTCTAGTTTGGAGAGCCACTTCGATAGGACAGTCTCTTTAAATGAGCTTAATCAGGTCAGGCAGCAAGGATAACGATAATCATGTCGATTTTTTTGCTGTCCATGAAAAGTCTATTCAATCGGAAAACAACTGCCTTACTTGCGATTTTCTCCATAGCAATTAGTGTTATGTTGCTGCTTGGGGTGGAAAGGATCAAAAATAATGCTAAGAGTAGTTTTGCTAATACCATTTCTGGTACTGACCTGATAGTGGGTGCACGCAGTGGCGCAACTCAACTTTTACTTTATTCCATTTTCAGAATTGGAAATGCCACAAATAACGTAACATGGAAAAGCTATCGCGATGTCGCAACCCAGCCCAATATTGCTTGGACAATCCCCTTATCGCTTGGTGATAGCCACCGGGGCTTCCGTGTTTTGGGCACTAATGGGGACTATTTTAAACACTACCGTTACGGTAACAACAGGTTGCTAACCTTTTTAAGCGGCATACCCTTCGATGATCTGTTCGATACGGTTATTGGATCTGATGTTGCCACAAGTCTTGGCTACCAAGTTGGAAGTTCAATCGTCGTTGCCCATGGCTTAGGACAAGAAGGTTTTTCAAAACATCAAGACAAACCCTTCCAAGTCACAGGCATTCTTCGTAAAACAGGGACCCCGGTAGATCGAACCGTCCACGTAAGTTTGAGGGCCATAGAGGCGATCCACATCGACTGGAAGAGCGGCTCACGAATTCCAGGTAAAAGGATCAGTGCCGACGAAGTGCGTAAAAAAGAACTTCGGCCACGGGCCATAACGGCATTTCTTGTAGGCTTGAAGTCCAGGCTTTCCGCCTTTTCAATGCAGCGCTATATTAACAAGTATAGAGAAGAGCCACTTCTTGCGATTCTGCCAGGCGCAGCACTCCAAGAACTATGGAGCCTGATGGGGACAGCTGAGACAGCTCTCTCTTCGATTTCAATATTTGTCGTTGTTAGTGGCTTGTTGGGGATGTTGACCATGTTGCTTTCCAGTTTGAACGAACGCCGACGAGAGATGGCAATTTTGAGATCGGTTGGTGCCCGTCCAGCGCATATTTTTGGATTGCTTGTATTTGAAGCTACCGTTCTTACCACAATTGGAACGCTTGCCGGTCTTGTACTATTATCTGTATTGCTAGTGATCGCTCAACCAATTATCGACAGTCAGTTTGGAGTTTTTATTTCCTTAAGCCTGTTGACTATTCGAGAATTCACTGTAATTAGCCTGATTATCATTGCTGGAACACTCATTGGTATTTTTCCAGCTTACCAAGCTTATCGAAAGTCTTTAACTGATGGCATGATGGTCAGGAACTAAGCTAGATAATATCTCGAGAGACGCCAACAACAACCCTCTAGATCTTGATTTCTTTAATTGACTTTTCCTGCCTAGTCCGCTGGGTCTGGAATTTTCTATTTTCTATTTTTGTAGAAGCCAATGGTCGACGCAGCGAAGATAGTGTGATGCCGGCTTTTAGTGCAGTAATTACACCAGCTGCTTCTAGATAGTTTTCAACAACGTGCAATTGGTTGGAAGCCCAAGGAAGTGTATGCAGGTCGTTTTGCATCAAATTGTCATTCTCGCGTACGGCAATTACTGGAATTCCTTGTTCCAGCGCTGCAAGCGTGGGCAAGCCGATGCAACTATCTGGGATTACAAGGCATGAAATATCAGCGGAACTCAACATACCTACTTCGCGCATGACATCTGCATCTGAAACAATGCGCGGGCTACGGTGTAATCCCTTAAGCATGCACTGAACAAAGGTTAATGACACCGCCTCGGCGGCAAGTCGTGGCTCTACCAAACCAAAATCCAAATTAGCAACCTTATGGTTTTCAAGCATGGGCGAGTGGGCTGCAGGAACTTCGTAGAGCATCGATACAGCGTGTGTAAGCATCGCTTCCACCCCACCCCACGGATTATTCATTTCACCATCTTGTTGAAAATATTGTTCATGGATTTCTTCATCAAGATCAATAACGGAAGCAATTGCTACTGCGTCGAAGCCATCCTGATTCTCATCTATGACTGCCAAGACACGCTCTAATCCATTGACCTCACCTGCAGCTCTGCCCGATTTCATGAATTCTGCGGTCATTTGGAGAGGCGGATCAAGCTGAACAATTTTTGGACAGTTGAGGCCATAGGTTGCACGAGCCGCGTTAACGGCGTTAACCGTATCATTTGCAAACATTTCGATTTCGTGAGCATCCATAATGACTAAAACCCGGTTCGATCGTATGGGCTGCAAGGCAGCCGTTCCCATCATCAGCCGTGTAATTGTGCTCCCTTCAACATACAAAGCATTCTCCGGCATCTCATTAAGGTCAGAGGCATTAACAACATTCGGATGTGTGATTACCCGGTCACATACCTCTGCAAGCACGCGCGCAGCTGGGGTTGCATCTCCAGCATGGCCACCGATCTCTGCACCAATTCCCGTTGGCACAAGAAAAACAGCGTTGAAGGCGTCAGTTCGCTCGACGGTGCGCCGGATGAAGCGAAATATAGATTCAGGTTCTTTAGCGCGTGGAACGTCAAGCCCACCGAGCAGGCCAAACTCACATTGGTAGTGTGCTTCATCCATACCGGTAATTACAAAACGCACTGGTATGGTGCCTTGGTCAACTCTGAAGTCAAATGCCTTTTGGATATGGGCCAACATGTTTCGATGGCCAGGAGATGCTGGAATAGAAATTTTCTGCTCAGACAAATGCATGTGTTTACTTCAAACCCTGTCTATCAGCTTGGCTGAACAATCAGTAGCTGCAAACCATTCAACTGTAAATTTTTCCGCCGCCTTGGGGTCGTACACCTTGCAAGAGAAAATATTAATATAGACAGCCTTCAATTGATCAAGTGTGTGTATGACGATGGAACTGGTCAAGATGAACTGGACGGCTGATGTTCCCTGAGTGTGTGGTGACGTCTGCTTATCTTCCTCTGATAAACCGGCATCATCCCAGAAATGTAAATCTTCGCGTTGCATATCAATAAGCTCACATAACTGCTCAAAATAAGCCGTGATACTTCGTCGAGTGAATTTTGTGGCATCGCAACCGTGCAGATCGAGAATCAATTCAATGCCGTATTGGTTATCGGTTGCTTCGTCGCCACCAATCATGTTCTCACCATCCAAAACAAATCTTGACAATAAAGCATTGTATGTTCCTCTTTTTTACAAAACCAATTAACTAAACTGTGTGACACGTATATCTGTAACTATAAAATTCAGTCTAGGATTACGTGAGGAATACAACGAGAATCTCTGCCGGTGACTAAAGTCTTGTCCTCGCGAATGCACAGCCCAACCGCTTTACTTGCAACCAGCCAACAACCTATAAGCGGATAACCACAATCCAAAACAGGCAAAGGATGAAATCCCTGTAGGATGTGAGCATCGCTACCGTAGGGCCCATCACTCTGGAAAATTATCTTTCCTTCATGAACAATCTTGATATTTTCGCCTTGCCTTGACAACATTGGTTTTCGAACATAGCTGCCCGCGTTGGCAAATGCGGCAGCAGCAGGATCGTCCTCAAAAAATGCAGGTAGCAAATTGGGGTGCCCCTCAAACATTCCCCACAAAAGCGGCAAAAGGCCTTTATTAGACAAAATCGCCTTCCAAGGTGGCTCGATAAACTGGGTGCCGCTGGAAGGTATATGGGGGCCAAAATCTTCTGCCATAATCCATTCCCATGGGTAAAGCTTAACGAGTGTATTTATGACCTGGCCATCAAAATCGATAAATCGTCCTTCATCATCTAAGCCTATGTCTTTCATTGCTATGGAACAAGTCTTTAAACCTGCTTCACGTGCGCATTCCTCAAGATAGTCCAGGGTCCCTTTATCGTCCTCAATATTGTGGTTGCAGGCAAAGTGAGACATCGTCCTAATATCTAATTTTGGGAAAACATTTACTATACTCTCATGCACATCGTTTAATTGGTCGCAACCTCTTGGGATCAACTCAAGCTCTGTGGCTTGTTCCAACCATTCCCATTGAAGCACCGACGTTTCATAGAGAGCTGTTGGTGTATCGGCATTATATTCTAATAACTTTACTGGCCCTTCACCGTGATATGACAGGTCCATCCTGCCGTAGAGATTTTTTTCACCATTACGCCAGCTTTCAGCAATGTAGTCCCAAAAAGGCTCGGCAATCCCAAGACGGCTCAAAACCTCCTGGTTATTAACGGCACGGTCGACGACCTCAAAACACAAGTTCTCAATTTCTTCAACTGGCCCCGTCAAATCTTCTTCGATCTGGCGCCTTGTAAATTGATAATAAGCGCTCTCATTCCAACCTGTGATACCTTGGTCAGCAATATGCTCCAACTCATGTTCAGCGGCAATGTTTGCCAAATTGGGTCGCTCAGTCACAGAAATGCGCTGCATGGGAGCTCCGAAATAAGTAGCAAAATACCTCTAATCAAGTAGCCGCAGAGCCAAATCTGCGAGCGGAAGAACCAAATCCACCACGTGAACGGGTCGAGTTTTTAAAGCTTGGGCGGCTGGCAGCCGACCGAGCGACCTTCGTCCCTCCTGTTTTTGATCCTACATTTTGATTTTCGGCAGTTCGAAAACTATTAGGGCTTTTGGCAGACCGGTAAAGCGGCTGTGACATCATGGAGTTGCGTCTACCCATCATATAACCCATCATTAATGGCATAAAGACCGAGCCACCACTTGATGTCTTATAAGGAGCCTCCTCACACTTACCTTGGCCAAAATCTGCCTGACAGTCCTCTGCAGAAGAATATTTAGGCGCCACTGCAGCGTGCTGGCTACTCGCTTCTTTAAAGCTACCCTCACATTGGTCTGCGGTGTTATGTGGATCACTCTTGCATTGGCCTATGCTTTCGTAAATTGATGCATCTACCTTAGGTTCTTCACAGGCAGTTAAGGCAATCAAACTCACGCTCATCATTAGAGCAGCAGATCGGGAACTCCAGGACTTCATTTGAAAATCTCTCATTGTGGGTTAATCTTAATACTATTTTTAGTGCCCTAGGGGGCATTTTTTTCGACTAGTTTGTCATAGAGGCTGCATTCAATAGACCGCCGGCCGACGAAGCTACACCTAGCCATAGACCACTTGCTATTTCACCATTTTCTATCCGCTCTGAAATTTTAGGTATGGGCACACGAACGAAAAAGAAAATAACGATCTGAACAACTAACGCAACAATACCCCAAACTAAAACATCTACCAAAGAGACCGAATTGGTGATTGCGCTTGCCAAAGGCATACAAAATCCAATCAAACTACCCGCAAACGCAAGCGATGCAGCCAAGTTATTTTCCCGAATCAATTTGATTTCAGAGTGCGGTGTCACCCACATGTAGACGACCACATAAAATAAAGTCAGGGCCAGAGCCGTTGCCATATGGGCCAGGAACCAAGAAAGCTCGTTAAGCGAACTGCTGACTATTTCCAAAAGACTTCCCTCCTAAGCAGACAGGTTTAATTAAACTTGACGCTATCACAGTGCACAATATACCAAAAGCTTATTCCACAATGTTTCCGCCTATCGTTTGAGTCAAACAACGAGAAAAATACCCAATAATGAAAATATTACGCAAAGGAAGAATTTCACTGATGGAATCATGGTGAAAAACTGAGCTAAAGGATATGCGACTTTGAACTGATATCCCTTTATAAAACACCTGTTATTAGCCACCGCCTTTGAGGTGGTTCACTTCAAATTTCTTAAACGCTGGAGAATTAGGCGCAAAACCGATACCACCATTAACTCTCTTAATATGGTATATTCAAATACGTAAAAATATTCTAAAATTAATTAAGAAAACATACGAGTGATATAATGCTGTCACCTGTTAAGTCAAAATGGTAGCAGAAGTTGAAGTCGCAGGGTGCTTGGCTAATCAAGAGTAAATCAATCTGGAGCGGCCCCTGCTTTATTGCCAATTGAGGGAATCGAATTAATGAACTTCTATGACGACACAACGTCCATTAATAAGGGTTATTTTACCCTAAAAAAGAGGATTCCACCCGAACTCGCTAGGTTAGGACTTGAAGGTAGTGATCAAATCGTTGCCAGTGCTCAACGTGGAGATGCACCAAGTGTGCGAGTATATCGGGACTACCCGCACGTTTTTGGTGGTCTCAATATTTTCGGCGTCGAACACCTTATGCATCAATCAATAAAATCAGAGAAATTTAACGAACTATTTCGTTCCTTAGATATTGAAAAAATGGTTTTAAATGTTACGGGGTGGAAAGGTGCTTTTTGTACGTTGTGTCGCATACACACGGCTACCCCCTTTTGGAAATACCAAGGAACCTGGCATCGTGATGCCTTGGTAAACACCGATGATTCGATACATTTAAATATTTATTTAAAAGACGAAAAAGGTTTTAGAATTGTGCCAGCAGATCGACAGCCTCTGTTAAAAGAACGTCAAATTAATGAAACAGCTCTGGGGAATAGTGACAATTTATTGCTAAGTGAAGATCTATACGATGAAATATCTGCCAAAGCAGGAGACATCTTATTTTTCAAATCTTGGTTATTGCACCAAGGTGCATATTGCGGACAGCGTAGGCACATTCACATGTGCTTTAAGCGAGTCGACAACAATTCACAAGAAGAAGTCATACGAGTCTGTAATATAAATTATAGAAAAGATTGCGACCCAACTAATTCTAAAGTTTATTCCAAAATTAGTATTTCAACTTCCTATAATGAGAACTCTTCAGCGAATTCGCCCTTAAAAGTTCGCAATCTTTTGACTCAGCTTAAACCAGCACTCAAAAGGGGTTTACGATTAATCAACTATTTCATCCCGTTTCTTCGTATAATAAGAGAAAGGCATTTGATCAATCAATCCAGCTCTAAATATACTAGATACAGCTTCCTCTCAAACACAATATGGCAGTGAACGCTATTCTTAAAATAACCCAGTTATAACAGTGCATTACATTTACATTCAAGCCGTTGTTATATAGGGGGGGGGAATGGTGCCCGGGGGCGGATTTGAACCACCGACACGCGGATTTTCAGTCCGCTGCTCTACCAACTGAGCTACCCGGGCCTCTATTAGCTTAAATTATTAAACACGATAAATTCACTAATGAGAATGTGGCTTATAAAAGAAATAAGAAGGCCTGTCCAGCATCCCTAGTCAGGTTTTTCAATACCCCACAATAGGTGTCTCTCCATCCATTTCCTCATCTTCATTTATTGGAATTCTGTAATCTCCCTTGAGCCATTTACCAAGATCCAAGTCAGCGCAGTGCTTGGAGCAGAATGGGGTGAAATTATGTTTCTCTGACTTCCCACAAATGGGACAACCCTCATTTTGTCTTTTCGACTTTAAAGGTATAATTTTAATCATGTGTTTCCCCTTTACTTGAAACATGATGGATTACATCAAAGAACCCATCCTCCAATGCAGCATCAACTCTTATTGTTATTTTGACGCCCAGTTCTACTTGAAGCTCGCTCAAAGCAATATTAAGCTGTTTTTCAAAGCATTCTGCCACCGCCTTGCTTGCCCTGAGCTCTAGACTCTGAGATGGGCAACTTAGGCCCTCCACCCGCAACCGGTCCAGTGCATTAAATCCATGGGTTCTAACAGAAAGCGAAAGACCACTACCTTCACATTTGAGACAATTTTGACCAAGACTGGTTCTCAGGGAGGGTCTACTCCGTTTGCGTGTCATTTCAACAAGACCAAAACGGGTGAAGCCCGCAACAAAAACCTGATCAGGGTCATCACCAACATGCTGCTTCAGGGCGGCAAGAATTTTGTTCATGCCTTTTTGATTCTTCATTGAGACAAAATCAACAACCAACAACCCACTTAAATTACGCAAACGGATTTGCCGTGCAATCTCAGCGCATGCCTCAAAATTTGTCTCTAGGATTGTTCGCTCATACTCACCTTTCGATGTACCAGCGACATTAACATCCATGGCGACAAGTGCTGCGGTTTCACTAATAACAATTGATCCACCAGATGGTAAAGTAACACGTTCTCCCAAAGCTTGCTCGAGATCATCAGCTAAATTTCCCACTGCAAATAAAGGCTGCGATCCTTTGTGATGAGACAACCGTTTGAGTAACGCTGGAGATTGTTGTTCAAGAATTTTTTTAGCTTTTAAATATGCTTGGATATCGTCAATTATTATTTTATTTACATCATTTGGAGTCCAGTCACGAAGGGTCCGTGCAACCCCGTCAGCCGACCCATGAAGCAGGGTCGGCGTGTTGCCTGCTAGCCCATTTTTAATAGCTAGATATTCTTCACGAAGGATCTCAACATGTGCAATGATATCTTCATTAGGCACACCCTCAGCTGCAGTGCGTACAATAAAGCCCTCTTTTTGCCCCGAAATCTCAGTCAGCAAATTTTTAAGACGAGAGCGGGTCTCAATTGAATCGATACGGTGTGAGATTCTTATAGCAGTGTTACCTGGCGTCAAAATCACTGAGCGGGATATAAGCGTCAAGCGTGTTGTGAGCTTTGGACCTTTTCCCTCAAAAGAATCACGCAGAATCTGTACACAAACCTTATCACCTTCGCACAAATATTTTGAGATCTTATCCCCAGGTGTTGTTTTATCTTCAACTGGCCGCACTTCAGGCATGGCTAAAAAGCCCGAACGACCCAACCCCAAATTTACAAAACAAGCATTTAGGGGATCTATCACTTTTTCTACTCGACCCAAGTAAATATTTCCAACTAGGCTGGGATCATTCTCATCCTCGACGATCATCTGAACCATGCGGCCATCTATAATCAAAGCAGCACGCAATCGGCCTGAACGAACTTCGATCAGGACCTCATTTACACTGGCCACAGCAAACCCCATTGAGTAATTTGGACGTTTCATAAAGCGGCAGGCCAACGATGTTTGAGTAGGAGCCTACAATTTTTCTAACGAATACTCCTGCACGGCCCTGAATGGCGTAACCACCAGCTTTACCTTGCCACTCGCCACAAGCCACGTATTCTTCTATTTCAGAGTTTTCAAGCTTTTTGAAGATGACCGATGTGATGACTAATCTATTGTGAATTTTACCATTAGAACTAATTAATGTTAATCCTCCATAGACCCGATGGCGACGTCCCGACAACAGTTTCAAGTTATGTCGGACATCGCCTTCGCTTGTTGCCTTATCTAAAATGCGTCTACCCACCGCAACGACCGTATCACAAGACAGAATGCACGCGCCTGAGTTTTCAGATGCAATCGCCATGGCTTTAACCACGCCAAGACGTTTGGCCAACTGACTCGGCAGCTCGCTCTTATGAGGTGTTTCATCAATATTAGCTGGGATTATTTGACTAGGAATAATACCGATCTGAGCAAGTAAAGATACCCGCCTTGGCGAAGCCGATGCAAGTATCAAGCGGGGTAAATCCTTGCCGGAACCCGCCATACCATAACCTCCTGAATCACAGTTTACTTGAAGCGGAAGGTAATCCGACCTTTGGTTAGATCATACGGTGTCATTTCGACGTTAACGCGATCACCTGCCAATACACGAATACGAAACTTTCTCATTTTACCCGCTGTGTGTGTCAGAACTTCATGGCCATTATCCAACTCTACCCGGAACATAGCATTTGGGAGAAGTTCTTTAACAATGCCAGAAAATTCTAAAAGCTCTTCTTTAGCCATTTAGCCTCAATACACTCTCTAATTAAAATTATTTGGCCACATAAGTGACGCCCAAGGAGGCTTTGGTCAAGTTATTTCATAGCTTTACAAAAATTCTTTATGTTTTTGATGAGCTTTCATTCCTGTGACAAGGCATCTCTTGGGAGACTTTTCTTAATTTTACCCAGTAATTGATCGCGAACCTGACGATAGGAAGCAAGCCTAATTTCACGATTTCCTTCGATGAGCGTCGGATCAAAAGTGTCCCAAAATACAGCATCACAGGCCATGCCTTGGGTCATCTCAACCGCTCTATGCTGGGCTTCTAGTGATAAGGAAATAACAATATCAAAGGATCTATCTTCAAGGTGATCAAAAGTTTTGGCCTTGTGTTTGGAAATATCGATACCAATTTCATCCATCACTTCAATAGCGAACCCATCAATTACACCAAATCTTACACCAACAGAGTCAACATATATTGCATTTCCAAGTAAATATTTTAGAAGACCTTCAGCAATGGGTGAACGGACCGAATTCATGGTACAGGCGAACAATATAGCTGAGGGGAAACTAATCATACCACATTCCTACCCTAGGCTCTAATATGAAGAATGCAAATTAGGGTGAACAATCGCCGGGCAGTGCCACTATCAATCTCTACTTTTTCAGCAAGACGTTCTTGCAAAATTTCAGCACCCTCATTGTGCAAGCTACGGCGGCCCATATCGATAGCCTCAATTTTCAAAGGCGTCGATGTCTTAATAGCTTTGTAATAACTATCACAGATCATGAAGTAATCTTTAATTATGGCCCGAAGTGGACTAAGTGGCTGAGTAAAACGACTCAGCTCATTGTCATCCGTATCGCGGATGTCAAAAACAAATCTGTTCTCGACAATAGACAAATGTAAATTGAAGGGACCAGGAAAGTCGCCTAACAATTTAAAACTATTTTCTTCAATTAAATCATAAATAGCTACCTTGCGTTCGTGGTCTACCTGCGCAGAACGACTAACAACGCTACGCTCATCCAGAAAAACACCTGCCAACGTTTGATTGCTCATTTTTCTTCAGATTGCCGTCTCAAGCGTAAAGCAATCGAACGGGCATGTGCGTCAAGACCTTCGGCTTGGGCCAGCAATATAGCGGCAGGGCCAACAATACCTATGCTTTGTTCATCTGCCGAAATTAAAGAAGAGCGTTTCATAAAATCGAGCACGCCAAGACCCGACGAAAAGCGAGCGCTTCTAGCTGTTGGAAGAACATGATTTGGTCCAGCTAAATAATCGCCCAGCGCTTCAGGGGCAAAACGCCCAAGAAAAATTGCCCCAGCATTTCGAACCTTGGTAGCAATAGCATTTGGATCCTCTACAGCAAGTTCAAGGTGTTCCGGAGCAAGGCGGTCAATCAGTGGCAGCGCATCATCCAATTTATCAACAAGGATGATGGCACCAAAATCAAGCCAGCTTTTGGATGCTATATCTGCTCGCGGCAAGGTTTTCAGCATATCCTCAACTACTTTAGAGACACTCTCAGAGAAGTCTTTATCATCTGTTATCAATATGGATTGCGCTGCTACGTCATGCTCAGCTTGAGACAAGAGGTCTGCAGCTATCCAATTGGGATTATTCTTTTTATCGGCTAACACCAGAATTTCAGAAGGCCCAGCGATCATATCTATACCAACGGCACCAAACACCTGCCGCTTTGCAGCAGCCACGTATGCATTGCCAGGACCAACGATCTTATCTACAGGTGAGATAGTCCCAGTGCCATAAGCCAGCGCACCAACAGCTTGAGCACCGCCTATACGGTATATTTCATCGACTCCTGCTGTGTGTGCTGCTGCCAGAACCAATGGGTTAATAATACCATCTGGTGTGGGCACCACCATAACAAGTCGCCTAACGCCTGCAATCTTTGCTGGAAGTGCATTCATCAAGACTGACGAGGGGTAGGCCGCCGTACCGCCTGGAACATAAAGCCCAGCAGAAGCGATTGCGCTCCAGCGGTAACCAAGGCGAAGTCCTGCGTCATCAACATAGTCTAGATCATCTGGCAATTGATGCTTATGAAATTCTTCTATACGGCCTGCTGCCAGTTCCAGTGCTTGAATCAATTCCGGCTTGCACTGGCCGATAGCCTTATCAATTTCATCGCTGTCAATACGGAGGTCTTCTATGTTCAAATTATAGCGATCAAAACGATGGGTCAGTTCAATGACTGCGTCATCGCCACGCACACGAACGTCATCAAGAATAGTGGAGACTGCGCTGGAAACATCTGCATTTGTCTCACGCTTAGCCGCAAGCAAACTCACAAAAGCCGCCTCAAAACCCTTGTCGGCAAAATTCAATCGAACCGTCATCAGACAACCTCTGTAGTGTATTTGGTTTTTACTAGTGCTTTGCGGAAGTCCTCAATCAACTGGCCTATTTCTTCAGGCCGGGTTTTCCAGGCCGACCGGTTGACGGCTAGTGATGATGTAATTTCAGCTATTTGTTCTATTTCAACAAGGCCGTTTGCTCGTAAAGTATCGCCACTAGAGACAAGATCAACAATACGACGACAAAGCCCCAAATTGGGGGCCAACTCCATAGCTCCACTGAGCTTAATGCATTCAGCCTGCACACCACGCTGAGCAAAGTGGCGACGGGTGATTTTAGGATATTTGGTTGCAACACGCACGTGACTCCAAGTACCCGGATCATCACTTCCAACCATTTTCTTTGGTTCTGCTACTGCAAGACGACAATAACCAATACCCAGATCAACAGGTGCATAAATTTCTGCGTAATCAAATTCCATTAGAACGTCTGCACCAACAACACCAAGGTCAGCTGCGCCAAAAGCAACAAAGGTTGCCGCGTCAAAGCTGCGTACTCGGACTACATCAAGGTCAAGTCGGTTCGTTGCAAAGCTAAGCTGGCGCGCACCATTGTCATAAAAAGCTGGTTCAGGCTCAATTCCGGCTGCACGTACAAGAGGCATTACTTCATTAAGAATACGTCCCTTTGGGAGGGCTAAAACCATTTTTCTTTCACACTTACTCGACATAATCTTCCTCAACTAAACTTTTCAACCCAATTAGTGGCGGCATTATTATAGTGTTTGTGCAACTTTAACCAGCCTGTTCACTTGCATTTACAGGGCACAAATTAGGGCTTTCTCTCCGAGAAACTTGGATTAACAGCTTTCGCATATTGATAATTAATAAGTTTATTATAATTAATTAATAGAAATTGTTGAAATTTACCACGTTTCCATGTTAGCAAAATAGTGATGTTTGCTTATAAAAAAGTTATATTTAATTTCTGGTACGTAGTTTGAGAATATCTAAAGAGAGTAAATAAAATGTCTGTTGGTACAGTTAAATGGTTTAATCCTACAAAAGGATTTGGTTTTATCGAGCCAGAAGATGGTGGAAAAGATGCTTTCGTCCATATTTCCGCCGTCCAAAAGGCTGGTATGGATACTCTTCGTGAAGGCCAAAAAGTCGAATTTGAACTTGTTCCAGGTGATGGTGGACGGAGTTCTGCTGAGAGCTTGGTAGCAATCGACTAATTATCTAGCAGCAGGTCAACCTTTGATCCGCACTATATCGGCTCCACAGGCGGCCAATTTTTCTTCCAGCCGCTCGTAACCCCTGTCTAGATGGTAAACACGATTTATTTCTGTTACACCATCTGCGGACAGAGCGGCAAGGACCAAAGAAACAGATGCTCTCAAGTCTGTTGCCATAACTTGAGCACCCTTGAGCTTGACTGCCCCACGGATAATAGCAGACGACCCATGTACATTTACATCTGCTCCCATGCGCGCAAGTTCAGGCACATGCATGAAGCGGTTTTCGAATATTGTTTCAGTAATCATTGAGGCCCCCTGCGCAACAGACATTAAGACCATCATCTGTGCCTGCATATCTGTCGGAAAACCAGGGAACGGTTCGGTCATTACATCAATACCACTTATACCCTCCGACGCTCGACGCACCCTAATACCATCCTCAACTTCCACGATACTGACCCCAGATTGTCTCAAGATGCCCGCAATAGATTCTATTAGACTCAGTCGAGTGCCCTTAAGAGTCAAATCGCCATCAGTAATAGCTGCCGCAACCGCGTAACTCCCAGTTTCAATACGGTCAGGAACTACTGAATAATCAGCCCCATGTAATTCTCTCTGACCAATAATATTTAGGGTGTCCGTGCCAATGCCTTCAATTTTTGCCCCCATGGCGACAAGACATTGAGCCAAGTCGGTTACTTCAGGCTCTCGTGCAGCATTGGTAATGATAGTTTTTCCGTCAGCTAAAGCCGCTGCCATTAAAATATTTTCCGTGCCGCCAACAGTAACGGTCGGGAAGACAATATGTGCCCCCTTCAACCCGTTAGGCGCTTTTGCCTCGATATAACCATCCGCCAGATCAATATCTGCACCCATTTGGACCAGTGCTTTTAGGTGCAGGTCCACTGGCCGAGTGCCAATGGCACAACCCCCGGGCAGAGAAACGCGCGCAACGCCATAGCGGGCCAATAAAGGTCCTAACACTAAAATTGAAGCCCTCATTTTACGCACCAATTCGTAAGGTGCTGTAGTATGGATTTTGCCACAAGCTGTTAGTTCAAACACTCGACCCATATTGCCGCCGCCACCCGCATTTCCATTCATTGAGATAGAGACACCCAGCTCGGCTAATAGATGCGCCATGCTCGATACATCAACTAAGTGAGGCAAGTTTGACAGAGTCAGTGACTGTTCGCTGAGCAAACAAGAAGCTAGCAGAGGCAGAGCAGCATTTTTTGCACCACCGATGTAGATGGTGCCATTCAAGCGTTTCGCACCGCGAATAATTATTCGGTCCATTGAGGTCCATTTATCGATAGTTACAGTAAAATTTCTAGGGATCTTTTACTCTATGCCGGAGACACGGACAAGTGACGAAAATGTTCCTATTAAATTTTAGCAACAACCCTATTGGAATTATTCACCTCGTTGCTGTGTCTGAGTTTTGCGCTTTTTTAGGTTAGCGCGAAGCGCGTCTGCCTGGCGTTTTCGACGTTCCCTAATACTTTTTTCATGCCTAGTGAGTTTTTGAACTGTGGTCCCAGATGGTTCACCCGTATTGATTTTTGCCATGTTTTTAATCTCCCAACACTTATTATTAGAAATCATGGTGCGCACGTTGAAAAACTTCGTCAAGGGACACTTGCAAGGGAACAAACCCTATGCCATTGTGCGCGCCTTCACGTCCAAGACTTAATCCTTGGGCGAAGATGCCGCCGTAGCTCAGGGGTAGAGCGCGCCATTGGTAATGGCGAGGCCGACAGTTCAATTCTGTCCGGCGGCACCATTTCTCATGTACCACTTCGGTAAATTCACGCACCTCAATAAGTTTCCATGTTAAACTAATTTGAGTGTAACTATGCCGTAAAATATTAACACCACTGGTGTGCACAAACGAGACTGTTTTTTTATTGCTCTATACATGTGCCTAATGAATTCTTATACATTAATTAAATAGTCAATTTATTTTAGAATTTGAAGTTAGACGTCATAAATGAAGTCCTTTATCTGGTATATTCTTTCGGATCGCTAGGATCAGCGTATCGAAGACCGCTTATCCAGTTCAAATTGACAAACACACCTTTCATAATTGGTAGGGTTACGCCAGCGACAGACAAAACAAATATTAGTACAATTAAGATCAAATTTATCGACGAAATGTCACCTTTGACCAAATTACCAGTCATCCACGCAGCTAGGTGTCCTACAAACAATACAGTTGCCCATGGAGCAGCGTCGTCAGAACGAATATTACGAAATGATTCCCCACATTCAAGGCATTCCGGGAGAAGACGAAGATATCCATTAAAAATGTGTCCTTTACCGCACTTGGGACAACGCCGGATCAAACCTCGTTTAATAACTAACCAGTAGTTTTTCATATACGTTTTCCAGAATAATCTTGCCGAACAAAGCGGCAAATTTAATTTTTTATGAAATGCTCGTCAGTACTACATGTAAGGCCAGAAGAGCAAGCGTAATACCCTGTAAACTGACACGCCAGCGCATGAGTATGTTGGAGCGCTCTTCGTGGGATCCCCCATTACGAGCCATACCCAGTAAACCTATAACAAGGACAGTTAGCGTAGCTAAGGCGAAAAAACCTATTAAGTAGGGCAAAACAGATACGAATATAATCATTTATTTTTTATATCATAGGATCATAAGATATCACCAAAAAAGGAACGATTCATACTAAAGAAATTTATTTTAAAAACCCTCTTTATTGTAAATACTAGTAAATAATTTTAAGTTCATTTTCAAGTTAGGCTAGACAGAACCCATGTTGAATAAACTACTAGGCTTCGCTCAGTGAAGATTATTAATGAAAATGACCCTCCTCCATTTACAGTATTAAATGCTAATGGCAAGGCCTCGATGTTGTTGGTTTGCGACCATGCTTCACCAACCACACCCCAAAGCATGGAATACATTGGCTTAGATGAGAGTATATTTAAACAGCACGTGGCGGTGGACATCGGCGCAGAAGATGTTACCCGCATTCTCTCTGAAAGATTAGACGCGGCAGCAGTTCTAGCGGGATATTCTCGCTTATTAATTGACGTAAATCGCCAACCCGGGGATCTCAGTTCCATACCAGAGAAAAGCGACACAACCATTATTCCTGGCAACCTTAGACTAAGCGATGAACAACGGCTTGCTCGAGTTGATAGCGTCTTCTGGCCTTACCATCAAACCATCTCCAAAATCCTTTCCCTTTTAAGGCAACGTGGTCCTGTCCCAGCGCTAATTTCAGTTCACAGCTTCACCCCATTCTTGAATGGAAATAAACGCCATTGGGATATTGGTGTGCTTTGGAATCGAGACCCTCGTCTCGCCATACCCTTGCTTGAAAAACTGAAAGCTTTTGGAAGTGGACGCTATTACATTGGCAACAACGAGCCCTACTCTGGCCGGGAATTTGGTTATACCCTTGATATCCATGCAGGCGTAACAGGACTTCCAAATTGCGCAATAGAAATACGTCAGGATTTAATTGATACTCATGACGGCGCTCAGTATTGGGCCAACACACTAGCGGACATTTTGAGAGAATTATTGGCACATAACAACATACAAAGAGTTGAGCGTTTTTGAATAATCACGATGGTAGTGTAATAATCACTTACTGTACCAGTCTGAATAATTGACTGCTTTAGTAACGGATGGAGCTCAAGCCCTGACAACCTAGTTGAAATAGAAAAACCTGCAAAGCGACTTTGAGCTGCATTGCCATCTGATGATTGCCGTCAATTCACAATAAAGCCATGCAGAATAGAAAACTAAAACAAGATTCTCTCGGAGACATCGTCAACAAATAATTATTTTATGAGCTTGCTAACACACCACCAGGACGATTATCTTGCTTCTCCATTTTCTATTTAAGGAGCTGAAAATGACTGAAGTTGGTGGTGTAGCTGCGGATCGGTTGCGGTCCTTTATTGAACGGATTGAACGTTTGGAAGAAGAAAAAGCAGCCCTAGCTGCTGATATCAGAGAAATCTATTCGGAAGCCAAAGGAAATGGTTTTGACGCCAAAGTGATCCGCATGATTGTGAGGTTAAAAAAAATGGACCAATCAGACCGTCAAGAACAGGAACAGATACTCGACCTATATAAGCGTGCCCTTGATATTGATTAATTCTTTTAACCCAGTTACAAATTTAATACATCCCTGATATATTGCACCAGCAAGTTTGACTTCTATTATAGTTGCGTTAATGAAGCTATAGATGTTCTTGCATTTCTCATCTATTTGGTAACGGATTCTTTGTTGAGTTGATTAAAACTTAACAGCTACAAAAATGTATAGTGTTTTAGGACATCGCCAATTGAAATATGCCCCCCCTTTTTGACCTTGGCAAAAACCCCCATCTCAATGTGTCCAAAATTTTTCTGCAGAAAGTTAATCATATTAATATCGCGCTCACCTGTTTGTGGATCTACATTGATAGCAGAACACCTTTCAATCCGCTCCGACACTTCTATAGTCAACTCGCCACATGACAACTCTTTACCGACCAAGTCAAATTCCGACCAGGGACCAATATGATCAATGTAGACATTTGCGCGAAAGCGGATTGGATCGATTTGCTTGCCAACAACCCGTTCAAAATCTCGGACGGATGCTAAATTAACAATCGAAATCAATTTTCGCTTCTGATCAGTAAAAATAGTTTTGCCTTTAGCTTCAACCAAACGAATTTTGCCCTGTGCCTCATCTTTCATGTAATTCGTAAAAAAGTCTTCCAGCTTGGCACAATCAACCGCGTCTGTTAGCCTCCCTCGAGCCAATTCCGCGCCATCACGAAGAACCTGCAAGGTATCTGTTTCATCATCAAAGATCGTTTCTAACGTGGCTAGCTTTTCGTTTCTCACCAGGGCAAGAAACCTAGTTTTCGGAAGCCAGTGCGGTGTATTAGCGTTGAATTGAGTAGACCCCAGAGCCAGAGCAAAGCGCCTATCATTATTGAAGGCCCCACCTGATTCAAGAGTAGCCTCAGACAAATACTCAGGACTTAGGCCTTTTACTGAGTAGCGACATATTTTTAAAATCTTAGCAACCATTTATCAAACCTCACCGTAAGTCATTGAATTGTCGTGAAGGCTGGACATGCTTCACTTATGTAAAAAGCCCTTGCGGAGCCTAAAATTTAAACCATATTAGCTAAAATAGAAAATAAAATGCCACCTTGTTGCCTGTAAATAAGGGAGAAGGAACGCGGTCTTAAAAAAAGGTTTCTTGGTCAAATGGAATTCGAAAAATATACAGAGCGCTCCCGCGGCTTTATTCAATCAGCGCAAGGTTTGGCAACAAGATCAAACCATCAACAATTAACACCACTGCATTTACTGAAAGTTCTTCTTGATGATAAAGATGCATTGGCTGCCAACCTAATTGAAAATGCCGGGGGCAAAGCATTAAAAGGACTTCAAAGTGTAAAAGAGGAACTGGCCAAACTGCCTTGTGTTCAAGGCGAAGGAACTGGGCAGATTTACTTGTCCCAAGAAACTGGAAGGCTTTTAGAGCAGGCTGAACAGATTGCAAAAAAATCAGGTGACAAATTTGTTACAGTTGAAAAATTATTGCTGGCCCTTGTCCTAGCAACGGGCACCACTGCCGCCAAGGCTCTCGCGGACTCAGGTGTCTCAGCTCAAAACTTAAACAAGGCCATCGAGAATATACGCAAAGGCCATCGTGCCGACAGCGCCACCGCTGAGGACACTTATGACGCTCTGAAAAGATATGCCCGCGATCTTACAGCTGATGCTGCTGAAGGAAAGATTGATCCAGTAATCGGCCGCGACGAAGAAATACGGCGTACCATTCAAGTGCTCTCTAGGCGTACCAAGAATAATCCCGTATTAATTGGAGAACCCGGCGTTGGCAAAACTGCCATCATTGAAGGTCTGGCTCAACGAATCATCAGCAGGGATGTTCCAGAAAACTTAAAAGATAAAAAACTTATGGTGCTTGATCTTGGCGCACTTATAGCTGGAGCTAAGTTTCGCGGTGAATTTGAAGAACGACTGAAAGCAGTCCTTAACGAAGTTATGGCCGCTGCTGGTGAAGTTGTCCTTTTCATTGATGAAATGCACACTCTTGTTGGAGCGGGTGCATCAGAAGGATCCATGGATGCCTCAAACCTAGTCAAACCAGCACTAGCACGTGGCGAATTGCATTGTGTTGGTGCGACTACTTTGAATGAATACCGTAAGTATGTTGAAAAAGACGCGGCGTTGGCTAGACGCTTCCAACCTGTCTTCATCTCTGAGCCAACGGTTGAGGATACCATTTCGATCCTGCGCGGAATCAAGGAAAAGTATGAACTACACCACGGTGTGCGCATATCAGACGCCTCCCTCGTCTCCGCTGCCACCTTTTCCAACCGTTATATTTCTGACCGCTTCTTACCTGATAAGGCCATTGATCTTATCGATGAAGCAGCTTCACGGCTCCGCATGGAAATAGATTCAAAACCAGAAAACATTGATGAGCTTGACCGTCGCATAGTTCAGTTGAAGATCGAACGTGAGGCTCTAAAAAAGGAAAATGACGATGCTTCAAAAGATCGCCTAAGCAAGCTTGAAGATGAACTAGCTGGCATAGAAGACCGCTCAGCTATGCTGACGAAAGAGTGGATGTCAGAAAAATCTGCTCTTGCGGATGCCAACAGGCTAATGGAGCAACTGGAGAAAGCCCGACTAACTTATGACCGCGCCCTACGCGAAGGGCATCATGAAAAAGCAGGTGAACTTCAATATGACCTAATCCCTAGATTAGAGAAACAGCTTAGTGACGCAGAGGCAGCAGAAAACAACAAAGTGCTAGAGGAATCGGTGACCAGCGAACATGTAGCCTCTATCGTCTCACGCTGGACTGGTATCCCTGTTGATAAAATGCTGCGGGGCGAGCGGGACAAACTCTTATCCATGGAAAAAAACCTACGCCAACGAGTAATAGGCCAGGAAGAAGCTCTGTGCGCGGTCTCGAATGCTGTTAGAAGGGCCCGCGCCGGATTGCAAGACTCAAGCCGGCCCATTGGGTCCTTCCTGTTCTTAGGCCCCACGGGCGTTGGCAAGACAGAACTAACCAAAGCATTAGCAGAATTTCTATTCGATGATGAGCAGGCCCTCCTGCGAATTGATATGTCTGAATACATGGAAAAACACGCCGTCTCACGTTTACTTGGTGCACCCCCCGGTTACGTCGGTTATGACGAGGGAGGTGCGCTAACCGAGGCAGTACGACGAAGACCATATCAGGTGGTGCTTTTTGACGAGGTTGAAAAAGCTCACCCAGATGTTTTCAATGTATTATTACAAGTTCTTGATGATGGCCGCTTAACCGACGGTCAGGGCCGAACTGTTGACTTTACCAACACCATAATAGTGCTGACTTCAAACTTGGGTGGTGATGTGCTCGCTACACTAAATGAAGAACACGACAGTAATAAAGTCAGGACCCAGGTAATGGACGTGGTACGCGCCTCATTCCGGCCAGAATTCCTTAATCGTTTGGATGAAGTTATACTGTTCCACCGCCTATTACGTGGGCATATGAACGATATCCTTCACATCCAGCTTGCCAGCATAGAAAAACTTATGGAGGATAAAGGCATTACGCTTGTTCTTGATAACAAAGCCCAAGCCTGGCTGGCCGATACTGGCTATGATCCAGTTTATGGGGCACGGCCATTAAAGCGGGTTATTCAAAAAAATCTACAAAATTCTCTAGCTGGAATGATCCTAAGTGGTAGTATTAAAGATAGTAGTAAGGTTAAGATTTCAACCGATAAAGATGGCCTGACCGTTAATGGTGAAAAGGCTAATGCCAGCTAATTTTCTAATATTAAATGAACTCATCCGTTTGGAGCCGATGGCTATCGAAATATTCGTCTCTTTTTACAAATTATGTAAAAAAGGCGTTTTATTTATAAAAAAAATGTAGGCCTTTTGTTTTTCTAATTTCTACAAACTTAAAAGCAATTTTTACCAGAATTTATTTTTTTTGAAAAAAAGGATTAATGCGAGGCTAGGTTCACCGGCTGCCCCTGTCCGGCGTATTGGGCCTCAATTTTCTCACGAATACTCTGGAAAGATATAAGTTCTTGGCCTACAAGTTTTCGTCCCGCGGGCAATTTAACTTTTAAAGGGTTAACCTGACGCCCTGAGCGACGAATTTCGTAATGCAAGTGAGGCCCAGTAGAACGCCCAGTTGTGCCTACATAACCAATAACCTGTCCCTGTTTGACGCGGCGGCCCTTGGCCGTATTGATCCGCTTCATATGCGCGTATGCAGTCGAATAAGTAGCATTGTGACGAATAAGTACAAAATTACCATATGCACCTTTCCGTCCAGCATATTTAATAGTACCGTTACCTGCCGCGTAAATTGGTGTGCCGTGTGGGGCGGCAAAATCTAGTCCTTTATGCATTTTATTGTATCCCAAGACTGGATGTTTGCGCCGTCCGAAGCCCGATGATAAACGTGCTCCATCAATGGGTGTTCGCATCAATTCTTTTTTTGTACTTTGACCTTTTTCATCAAAGTAGTCGATATCACCATTTGCTATGGTATGACGGTAAATAGCATGGCCCTTACCGCTTAGCTCCAGAGAGGCATAAATCACATCGCCACTATGGACTAGCTTACCTTGAGCATCAAAGTATTGTTCATACATCAGTTTGAAACCATCGCCGGAACGAATGTCGCGTTGGAAATCCACATCCCAAGAATAAAGACGAATCAATTCACTCAAAACTGAGCTAGGAACCTTTACTTTTTTACCAGCCATGAACAGGCTTTGATTTATTGTATTGGAGGCACGCACGAGCCGGGTCGTTAACTGACGCTGTTCGTGACTAGAACTAAATTCATCATCATCATTTTTTTCAACAACAATTATATGAGCGAAGTCTGGCAATAAGGACAGCTTCAGGAAATCACCCGGTGACGCATATCTGGTGGCTGAGAGGACCTCAGGATTCGTTTTGAAAGTAACATTGACTGTTTGTCCTTGGCGCAGCCTTGAGGGTTTAAATACTTTTTTCAAAGATCTAATAATGCTTGCTCTATCTTTACCTGAAACTCCAGTTCTATTTAGTATATCACTAAGGGTTTCACCACGACTAGCTTGAACACTGAACTTATAATTGATGTCTTGCGTTGGTGTTCTATAATTAAAAGAATCCTCCGCCAGGCGGGTCACAAGGGTGGCCGCAGCCGCTGTATTGCCAAGCGAAAAAGGGGCGATCATAAGAGTGGAAACTTGCTCTCTGGCACTATTAGTAACAATTTTTTTTGTCGGCCCTAATACAAAATTAGCTGACAATAAAATTCCAGTACTTAGCACCACTGCAGTTAATAAAGACTTTAAAATCATCCGCTCAGCATTCAAGTCCTGATATTGTCTTAAAGTTACACACCATGCGTTCCAAACATTTGGCATCCAAGAATGTTTAAGTCAAGCCGCCCAAAGACGATGCTTCTAACAGATTCAGGGCCATACGTTAATAATCCAATAAACTTTTATTATGGGTTAAAGAATTTTTTTATTATCTACATAAGTCTCAACTGATTGTTGCGGGGATCGTAATAGGGCGCGTGCTATCATCCAAATAAACGTAACACCACCTGAAATGGCAATCAAAGCGCCAATACCGTTTAAGTACATGCCCACCACAGCACCAAAGTCACTCAAGTTCTGAGCCTCACCAGCAATTTTGCGTGGAGTGCCATAGCCCCCAGCCATGAACAAGCCAAGGCTTGCCAGCAACTGTCCTCCACCATACATCCAAATCTGAGCGTTCACCAGGCGTGATGGTTTCAAATCACGACCCATCAGGGGCAAAAACAGGCCATAGAACAAACCCATAAAACTGAGATTTATCCCAGCAATAACGCCATGATAGTGCGCCGGGGTTCGGGTGTCTGCACCATCAACGAACAAACCGAGGAGCCCACCTGCAGCAAAGACAATGGGCGATAGGGCAAGACATAAAAAAACTGGTTGATGCCACGGCAAATAGCCATCAGTTTTGTAAACCGAGATAATGGACATGAGAAGAGGGAAGCCAAATAAAAGACTTGGAATGGCCATACCAAATTGCAGTTTAGTGAATAGCGACCAATACAAATCGTGGTCCGGAGCGTAGGAAAGAGTAACGTAAAGGCCTAACGTGGCCGTAGCAGCAAGTAAAATATAGGCAATCGTCGTTGACTTTCCATATCCAGAACAACTTTTGCCTGTCCACAGTGAAAGCAATGTTCCCAGCGCAATAAACAGTAAGGAAAGATTGACATATAGAAGCGTGTGTCCACCGCCCCAAAACATCGCTTCGTTGAATTCGTAGGAAAAATCTTCACCTGCGAGTCTGACGCCTGTAACAGTGAAGACGGCTAGGGCTAGAAGATACAAAAATGCAGCAACTAACGCTCCAAAACAAAAAGGTTGTCGCCACCGCCCTGCACTAGTTGAAAAAGCCACCAGCAACCGCAAAGCCATAATACCCAAGGAACCACCCAAAGCGACAAGCCCACTATAGTAGAGCGGGTCAGTGATTGCCGGAATATAATTATTTAAGGTTGCTTCTCCCCTGTTCATGAACGACGGCGCAAATAGCATGACAGTACTGGCATATGCAATGATGAGTAGAATTTTTTCAAGTAGGCCTGAGACCCCCCCTAAACGGACCGTTGCAATGCTTAAAATTGCACCAAAAACAGATAGGAACCAGACTATAAAGGAAAACACCACATGAATTACCAAGCCTTTATTAAAGAAGTCTAGTGGCCACAGCAAAATATTTTCGACGCCAGGAGTGCGGGACAAAGCAAGCAATAAAGCAAAAACACCGGCAAGGGCTAGCGACAGAATTGCCAGCCCTGCCCACCCACGCAACCCAGGGAAAGTGGTTAACTTAATTTCGGCGCCAAGTTGCATATTAGCCTGCGTAAGGATAAATGTGTATAGCCATTACGTAGACAACGACACCCGAAACGGAGACGTACATCCACAATGGCCAAGTCCAACGAGCGAGGAGCCTGTGAGCGTCAAAGCGTTCTCTGACAGCCCTCAAAAGCGTCAGAGGAACAACCGGCACTAAGGCGATTGCTCCAATTACGTGTAAGATAAGAATGGTGAAATATATGGGGCGAATAACTCCCTCGCCACCAAATTTTGCTAATCCAGCATTCAAATGATAATAAGTATAGATCACCAAAAATAAAATCGCCATGCTTACCGAAGCTAACATGCATGTACGATGCGACTGAATATTACCTGATCGGATGTAACTATACCCAGCCAGAAGCAAAACTACGGTCACGCAGTTAATAACTGCCAGTACATGGGGTAGTTGAGCAATCTCAATCATTGGTATACGATCGTCTCAAATTGCGAATTTATAAATAATGCTAAGGTACATAAAAGATGCAACCAAAGCTAACACAACAAAAAACCACCGATTTATTTTACGCTTAGGCTTTGAAGTATCCGTCATCATTTTGTATATGTTCCGTTTCTGGGCAAATTTCCAGTCTGGCTATCTGCAATATATAAGCGTGCAAGTTAGAAGAAAAAAAGAGGTTAGCGTCCGAAATAATTGCATTTAAACACTTCACTATTTGGCAACTTTTACTGAATACTTTAGCTACCCCACCAGTAAATCCATATGAACAAAAAGATCCAGACTACATCGACAAAATGCCAGTACCATGCAGCTGCCTCGAAACCAACATGCTGCTTCGGCGTGAAGTGACCTTTGCTAGACCGATATAAACAAACGGTTAAAAACACGGCACCAACGAAAACGTGAAAACCGTGGAAGCCCGTTGCCAAGAAAAAAGTAGAGGGATAAATACCGTCAGTGAAGGCAAAAGATGTTTCACCATATTCAAACATTTGCAAGCCCAGAAAAATAAAGCCCAGCAACACAGTAAATAAAAGCCATATTTTTAACTTGCCACTATTGCCCTCGCGAAGTCCGTGATGAGCCATTGTTAAAGTGACACCCGATGTGAGCAATATCACAGTATTAATGAACGGCAGACCCCAAGTGTAAACCGTTTCAATTCCTTCTGGTGGCCACACTTCATTTGCAGCTTGACTCAATGCCGGAACGCTAGAGTTAAAATATGCCCAGAAAAAGGCAACAAAAAACATCACTTCTGAAGCGATAAACAATACCATGCCCACGCGCAACCCATGCTGAACTACTTCGGTATGATCAACACCGTTCTGGGCTTCATTGACGACATCGCGCCACCAGCCAAACATGCAGAACAAGACAATTGCTAGGCCAACTAGGAACAACCACAATGGGCCTTCCTGCATGTACCAAATGCCACCAATAGCCATTATGAAAGTACCAAATGTACTAACAACAGGCCATGGGCTAGGCTTCACCATATGATAGGGGTGAGTTTTTGCTTCGCTCGACATGAGTTCTTCTCCGCTAAACTAAATTTTAGACACTTTTTTTATTGTATGACTGTTGACCATTTTATCTGACTTATTTTGTATTTCCTTATCCGCAGGAGTCCGAAAAAACGTGTATGATAGGGTAATATCCCTAACATCCATTGCACTGGTATCCTCCAAAATTTCTGGATCAACGAAAAATAATATTGGCATAGAAATTTCTTGGCCAGGAACTAGCATTTGTTCTGTAAAACAAAAGCACTCGATTTTCTGAAAATATTGCCCAGCCTTGTGCGGTGTAACGTTAAACGTAGCGTTGCCGATGATGTTACTCTTACCCCAGTTCTTCACCGTATAAGTGGCTAAGCTCTCCTCACCTAAACGAACCTTAATTTTATTTTGGTCAGGCGTAAAACTCCATGGCAAAGATGCCTCAACGTTAGAATCAAATAGAACTGTAATTACAGGGCCATCCGCAGCAACCGCTTCAGTCGGTTTCATTGTTGCGGTGACCGTAGTGCCACCATAACCAGTGACCTGACAAAATAGCTGGTAGAGAGGAACAGATGCAAATGCAAGGCCAACCATTCCGCCTGCAAGGCATAACAATGTGAGTGCAGTCTTGGTATTTTTACGGTTAGCGGCCCTCATATATTTCTGTGTCCCTATACCGTTATACCGCTATTCAGCGGGCTTTGCGCTAAGACCAGGATCAATTTCATGGGTGTGGAATGGAGCCGGAGAAGGAACAGTCCACTCTAAAGTATCGGCACTTTCTCCCCATGGGTTGGCTTCGCACGGCACTTTCGCTCTGAAGGCGCAATACATAACATAGAAGAAATATAGTGTAGATATCATGGTAATGACGGCGCCGATAGAACTAACCAAGTTCCAGCCCGCAAAGGCATCAGGATAATCTGGAACACGACGTGGCATGCCTGCCATACCTAAAAAATGCTGAGGGAAAAAGACCAAATTGACGCCTATAAATGTCAACATAAAGTGAATTTTTCCTTGAACTTCAGAGTACTTATAACCGGTCATCTTACCAAACCAGTAGTAGATACCGATGAATATGGCGAACACAGCACCCAGTGAGAGAACGTAGTGAAAATGTGCAACAACGTAGTACGTGTCGTGGAAGGCAATGTCTACACCAGGATTGGCAAGTACGATACCTGTCATTCCTCCAAATACGAACAGAAAAATAAAACCCATTGTCCATACCATAGGGGTATCAAATTTAATGGACCCGCCCCACATTGTAGCAATCCAGCTAAAGACTTTAAGGCCTGTGGGCACTGCAATTACCATCGTCGCCGCTAGGAAATATGCCCGGGTGTCAACGCTCAAGCCAACAGTGTACATATGGTGAGCCCAAACTACAAACCCAATGATGCCAATCGCGGCCATTGCATAAGCCATACCCAAATAGCCAAACACTGGCTTGCGCGAAAAAGTCGACACAACTTGGCTCACTATACCGAAGGCAGGCAAGATCATAATGTAGACTTCCGGATGACCAAAAAACCAGAACAAATGTTGCCACAGTAGCGGATCGCCACCACCTGCGGGATCGAAAAAAGTGGTGCCAAAATTTCGATCGGTTAGCAACATGGTCAGGGCGCCTGCTAGAACAGGAATAGCAAGTAAAAGAAGAAATGCCGTAACCAACATGGCCCAAACAAACAAAGGCATTTTGTGTAAAGTCATGCCTGAGGCCCGCATGTTGAGGATTGTAGTGATCAAATTGATCGCTCCTAAAATCGAGGAGGCTCCGGCCAAATGTAGGCTGAGAATGCCAAAATCAACACTTGGACCAGGGTGGCCCTCTACGCCGGAAAGTGGCGGATAAGCTGTCCATCCTGTTCCAACTCCATCACCAATTAAAGCCGACATAATCAATAAAATCAGTGCTGCAGCCAATAACCAAAAGCTAATATTGTTCATACGCGGAAACGCCATGTCCGGTGCGCCGATCATCAGGGGGACCATCCAATTACCAAAACCACCTATCAAAGCGGGCATAACAACAAAGAATACCATTAGAAAAGCATGTGCGGTGACAAGAACGTTGTAAAATTGATAATCCTCTATGAACTGAATGCCAGGTTCAGCTAGCTCAAGCCTTATAAGCCAAGACATGCCGCCACCAATTAAGGCTGCAAAAACCGCAAGTACAAAATACATTGTACCTATATCTTTGTGGTTGGTCGAAAAAAGCCAACGGCCAATTCCTTTAGGTGTATGATTGTCGTGCGACGTGTCTGCGTATGCCATCTTTCTACCTTATTGTGACGCTATTAACGTTTTGTTTGTTCGTATTTCTGAATGTTTCCTATCATACCCACATTATTGGGGTATTGAGTTAAATGCATTAGCGACAAGAACGTTTTGACCCCCAATTTTTGCATATTCTTCTTGAGCCTCTTTAACCCATACCTTGTATGCCTCTTTTGATACGGCCCTGACAGAAATCGGCATAAAACCATGATTAGCTCCGCACAGCTCAGAACACTGTCCCTTGTAGGTTCCTTCACGAGTAATCCGGACCCACGTTTCATTGATTCGTCCGGGAAGTAAGTCAATTTTAATTCCAAATGCTGGAACAGCCCAGTTATGTATTACATCCTCAGATGCAACCAGAACACGGATGTCAGTGTTGATAGGAAGTACAACTTCTTCATCAACGGTCAACATACGTGGCTGACCTTCTTGAAGTTCGTTATCTGCGACCATAAAACTATCAAAAGTAAAGCCACCATCATCTGGATACTCGTATTGCCAGTACCATTGGTGCCCAATGACTTTAAGTGTCATTTCTGGGTTATGGGTTTTGTCCATAAAATATAAAAGCTTTAATGAAGTTACTGAAATAACAACTAAAACAACAATGGGAACGACAGTCCACGCCACTTCCAACAAGGTGTTGTGAGTAGTCTTTGAAGGGATTGGGTTGGCCTTTTCATTGAATCGGACACTGACGTATACAAGTAAAGCTAATACGAAGATGGTTATTGATACCAGTATATACAACAACAATTCATGAAAGCTATGTATTTGTTCCATCACAGGCGTAGCAGCCGGCTGGAAACCCATTTGCCATGGTTTTGGCTGATCTGCAAAAGCATATCCTACAACATTGAAGAAAACCGCGCACACAACCAACGATACATTAAATGTATATTTCATTCAAACTATCCAACTGATTCCTTTAATTAAAAATCTATTAATAATTACAACTACTAAGCATTATTTTTACGCAGTGATTTGATCATCGGATCACTGCCATAATGGCTTACTCACAAGTGTAATGATGTTGTTATGTGTCGTTCGTTAATACACGCCAAATCAAATGCTAGTTAGTGTTATATAACGACTAACAAGCGATTAAATATCATGGGAATTTACCATTGGAAAGTATTTTTTACTAATGGCACTTTACAAAAATAATGACCCCTAAAAAACATTAGAAATTCAATCATAAGGAAGTTTCTGACGCTTCCGTATCCTCATCTCCAGTGTTGGTAGTTTTATCTGTACTGACGACAGAACGACTGCGAGGTTCCTCTTCAACGACTGCAACTTTCGTCACAAGAGGTTCAGTTGATGTTTTTTTCGTATCCTCACCCTGTTTAACCAGCGTTGCGCCAGCTACCGCTACTGCTGCTAAAGCATCTTCTGCCTCTGGCTGGCCCTTTGTAGAATCAATGTTGCGACCACGATTTTGCTGAGTGTTGGGCCGTCCACCATCCTGGTTGAGAACTCGATGATAATGTTCTGCGTGCTGGAAGTAACCTTCTGCAGCTATTCTATCACCTGATGAAGTTGCATCGCGTGCAAGTGTCAGATATTTATCAAGAACCTGCTGGGCTGAACCACGGATTTTCTTATCATTGTCAGCACCACTTCCCCTGGAATTTTGATTACGTTTGCCACTGTTACGGCCACGACCCCTACGGGGATTTGACGCATTTTTCATAAATTTTGTATCTCTATTACAAGCGGCGCTACGCGAATATTCTAAAAACTACCAAAAAGTGTTTCTGAATAAGTCCCTACTACGTTTTTAAGCAATCCGCACTCGCGGCCCGCTCACCTTAAGCCCAAACAATATATAAATTAGAATGAGCCGGTATTTACGTGAAGGAAGAGAGCCTTTTTAAAATCGCCAACGCGTGAAAATCACATAATCTATTTTAGACTACTCTTCAGAACAAAACTAGTCGGGATGGCCCTGCTTTCCAACAGTTATTTTTAAAAACATTTAATTTTACATTTTTGCAGCCACGCAACGTCCAATGCCCGCAAGGTCACGATAGATGAAAATATCGCGCAAGCCCGCGTTTTTTAACATTTTTGAGACAATATTTGCCTGATTTAAACCTACTTCAAAAAAAACATCACACTTCATATTTTTCGTTTTAGCCAGCAGGGAAAAAATGGTTTTGAATTCCCTGAGGCCATCCAAGCCTGCAAAAAGGGAACTGTATGGCTCATATCCAACAACATTCACTGAAAGTTTCTCCATGTCCTTTTCAGCCACATAGGGGGGATTGCTGATAATAATATCGAAGTTCTCTAGACTTGGCATCCCCTTATTCCAGTCCAAATGAATAAATTCTACCCGCTCACCCATACCAAGGTTATCACCATTAAATCTAGCAACCTTGAGGGCATCTTCACTAAAATCAATGCCAACACCAGTAGAATTCTGGTATTCATGCAACAAGGCAAGTAGCAGGCAACCAGAACCTGTGCCAAGATCAAGGATACGAGTAGGATACTTCCTATCCAGATGGTGAGAGAGGACTGCTTCAATCAAGGTTTCTGAATCTGGTCTGGGAATAAGCGTCGCAGCAGTGACCTTAAAAAGCAAACTCCAAAATTCTTTTTCCCCAATAATTAAAGCCACTGGTTCATGTTGAGACCTTCTAATAACTAACTCTCGAACGCGCGCCAAATCACTGTTTTTCAGTTTTTTTTCAGGGTGGCCAAATACCTGTTGCGACGGCATTTGCAGCCCGTGTGCAACAATCAGACGGGCATCTAGATGCGCCCTATCTATATTAGCGAGCTGTAAGGCCTGAATAGATTCTTTCATTATGTCTCTAACGGTAGTCATAAAATATCCGCAAGTAGGCTTGCCTTATCTTCTGAAATCAGAGAATCAATAGCCTCATCTAGCTCTCCATCCATGACTCTATCTAGCTTGTAGAGGGTAAGATTAATACGGTGATCTGTGATACGTCCTTGTGGAAAATTATATGTACGAATGCGTTCAGAGCGATCACCAGACCCAACTTGACTTTTGCGTGCAGCTGCTCGTTTTGCATCAACTTGCTGGCGTTCATGTTCATAAAGCCTTGCACGTAAAACTCGCATAGCCTTGGCTTTATTTTTATGTTGGGACTTTTCGTCCTGCTGAGAAACGACAATGCCAGTTGGTAAGTGGGTTATTCGAATGGCGCTGTCGGTGGTGTTAACTGATTGTCCTCCTGGTCCACTAGCCCGAAAGACGTCAATGCGCAGATCTTTGTCATCGATATGAACGTCAACTTCCTCGGCTTCTGGCATAACTGCAACAGTGGCAGCAGAGGTATGAATGCGTCCCCCTGACTCTGTCGCTGGAATACGTTGAACACGATGCACACCAGACTCAAATTTCAAGCGAGCAAAAACGCCCCGACCAACGACTGACGCAATGGCTTCCTTACAACCTCCAATACCAGTTTCACTCATTTCCATAATTTCAAATTTCCAGCCATGGCTCTCAGAGTAGCGCTGGTACATTCGAAATAGCTCAGCGGCAAACAGTGCAGCTTCATCACCACCAGTTCCTGCGCGCACTTCAAGTATAGCATTTTTTTCATCCGCTTCATCTTTGGGCAACAGAAGAACCTGCACCGCTTTTTCCAGCTGGGGGATGCTCTCTTTTAACGCCTGGAATTCCTCATTCGCCAAATCCCGCATTTCCGAATCTATTTCTGGGTCGGCCACCATATCGGCCAGATTGACAGCCTCTGCCTTAGCCGTATTTAATTCTGCTATACCTTCAATAATTGGCGTCAGCTCTGCATATTCTTTAGACATATTTGCAAAGGTACCAGATGATGCCACACCCGGCACTGCCATTAAATCCTCAAGTTCATCATAACGGCTAACGACCCGTTGTAAATTTTCGTCCAGGCTCACTTTTGTCACTCCTTAATTCTTTTTGTCATCATCAAGGCCAAACAAAAAATTTATATTTTTTTCCATATTACGCCAATCATCAGTATCGGCGGCCAGCTTACGTAGGGCCTCAGTTGGTGCATGCAACAACCTGTTAATCAAAAGTCTTGTTACTTTTTCAGGATCGCTACCTCCATCTATAAGAGCCTGCTTGCGCGTGGAATCAAAATGAGACCGTAAATTGTTGAGTGTCGGAACTGCTGAGCGTTCAGCGTGGCCACGAAAGAAGGCATCAACTTCTTCATCAACAATTTTCCAGGCGGCATTTGATTCATCTTCTCGCCCCGCCATACCCTCCATAGCAACCCGCTCCAAATCATTTATGCTGTAGAGGAAAGCATCATCTAAACGTTCAACAAGAGGGTCAATATCACCAGGAACAGCTGCGTCAATAAGAAACACCGGCTTGTGACGGCGAGCCATAATGGCACTTTCTACAACGTCAGCACTAATTACATATCGCCGCCTACCAAGAGACGCTAGAACGATATCTGCATTTATCAGAAGACTGTGTATATCCTCGAAAGCGCCCATGTGACAATCCAAACGCACAGAAGATTCTTCAGCCCTGCTTTTTAACGGGTGTGTGGTAACGAGCTTTTCCAAGCCAGCTGAGAGCATGTTTAATGCGATTAGCTCTCCCATTTCTCCACTTCCGACCAACAAGACAGAACAGTTTTTTAAATCACCATGTAAATCACCAGCTAATTGGGTTGCCGCAGCTGCGATGGAGACCGGTCGCTCACCAATAGCAGTTTCATTCCGTACTTTTTTTGCTGTTGCATATGCAGCCTGAAGGATTGATTCTAGGCTACGTGATGTCATCCCCACCATCTTAGAAATACGATGGCTAGCCTTGATTTGACCCAGCACTTGAGGTTCACCAATTATCAAACTGTCAAGAGAAGAGGTCACGGCAAAAATTTGGCGGACTGCTTGCTCATTCCAATAAACATAGATTTGGCCATCTAATTCCGACGGTTCCAGCTCAGCATGATGGGCAAGAATTTGAGTTATCTTGTCCACCAGGTTAGAGCCATCAATGGAGTTATCTTTGCAAAATGCTTGGACCTCGACCCGATCACAAGTAGATAAAATAACAGCTTGGTCAATCCCGACCTCTCTGAGGCGCTCTAGCACAAGAGGTTCTGCTTCTGCTTCAACAAAAAGCCGATCACGCAAAACCATCGAACTTGACCGGTGATTAGCTCCAATAACAAGGGCACGACCGGGCAAAAAACTAAGGCGTCTTGAATTCTCTACCACAGTATCGCTAACAATAGCTGGCCAGGTGCTCCTCCAAAGATGCAAAGCACACCTCTATCTGATCACCGCTTTCCATATTTCTTACAGTTGCCACACCCTTGGCCAATTCATTTTCACCAAGGATAACAGTAGCAATTGCTTTGACATAGTTTGCACGCTTCATACGTTTTTTCAAATTTCCAGAGTAGCCTAATTCAATACAAAAACCACTATGGCGCAACTGCTGAGTAAGGGTGAGAGCTTTTATATGTGCCTCTTCACCTATAGGAATAATAGCAATTGGGCGTGGGCGACCCTCTGGATCATCGATCATCATAGCTATGCGTTCAATTCCCGCCGCCCAGCCCACACCCGGTGTTTGCGGCCCTCCCATTTGCTTGATCAAGCCGTCATAACGCCCACCGGCTAACAGTGCACCCTGTGCACCTAAGTCAGTGGTAGTAAATTCGAATGCCGTATGACAATAGTAATCAAGGCCACGAACCATGCGTGGGTTTATGATATAATTGACACCAGCCACATCGAGCCCCCCTTTGACAGTCTCAAAGAAATCACGGGAATGATCATTTAAGCTATCAACAATCAAAGGAGCATTTTCAATAACCACTCGATCGCCTTGGTCCTTAGAATCAAGAATACGCAAAGGATTCCGGTCAAGGCGTTCGCAGCTATCCTTGGAAAGCATCTCTATGTGCTCCTTGAAGTAATCAACCAGTTTATCCCTGTAGGATAACCGACTTTCCTTATCACCCAGACTGTTTAATTCAAGCACAGTTTTATCACGAATGCCAAGCTCATCAAGGTAGTGTGACCCCATGGCTATAACTTCAATATCTGCTAACGGCCCCTCTACACCAAGGGTTTCCACGCCAACCTGATGGAACTGACGAAGACGGCCCTTTTGTGGTCTTTCATAGCGAAACATGGACCCTTGATAAGAAAATTTCAGGGGCAATGACTGGGCTAGTCCACCTGAAATAAAAGCACGCGCCACACCAGCAGTGTTTTCTGGCCTTAATGTCAGCTCCTCACCTCCCTTATCTTCGAAGGTATACATTTCCTTGGTGACAATATCCGACGTGTCTCCCAGTGTGCGAGAAAAAACCTCAGTGCGTTCGAAAATAGGCGTTTCTATTTCATCAAACCCATAAAGAGCAAAAATGTCGCGAAAAGTATCTATTACCTTGCGATGGCGTATGGATTCTTCAGCTAATAAATCGTGCGTGCCACGTACTGGCTGCAACGTAATCATCTAAACCTCTTGTGTTTCCTCATTCGCCACTTCTGGGCGCGTAGCGACTGGCAATGTAATCGTCAATGATTTTCTTGAATTCTTCTACAATATCAGGCCCACGCAAAGTCATTTCTTTTTTTCCATCAATAAATACTGGTGCTGACGGTTCCTCGCCGGTACCTGGCAGGCTGATGCCAATATCGGCGTGTTTACTTTCACCAGGGCCATTCACTATACAGCCCATAACGGCAAGTTTCAGGTTTTCGGCCCCGTCATATTTATCGCGCCATTTGGGCATTGAGGCGCGAACATGCATTTGGATTCTTTGGGCTAAGTCCTGGAATACAGTACTTGTTGTGCGTCCACAACCAGGGCATGCCGTAACAAGTGGTGTGAATGAGCGTAGCCCCATGGTTTGCAGTAATTCTTGGGACACAATTACTTCTTGAGTTCTATCCCCACCTGGCTCAGGGGTCAAGGAAACGCGGATAGTGTCTCCAATGCCCTCTTGCAACAGCACCCCCATCGCGGTGCTTGATGCAACGATTCCTTTTGATCCCATACCAGCCTCTGTAAGCCCTAAGTGTAGGGAATAGTCACAACGAACTGCCAACTCCCTGTATATGGAAATCAAGTCCTGCACTCCGCTGACCTTGCAAGAGAGAATTATTTTGTCCGCTTCCATACCTAATTCAAGGGCGCGCTGAGCACTATCCAAGGCTGAGCGAACTAATGCTTCACGTGTGACATGAACTGCCTCAAGAGGCTCTGTGAGTTTGTGGTTTTCATCCATCAAAGCCGCCACTAATTCCTGGTCCATAGACCCCCAATTTACCCCAATCCTCACCGGACGATCAAATTTAAGAGCAGTTTCAATCATGGATGAAAATTGCTTATCTTTCTTTTCCTTAAAACCAACATTGCCTGGATTGATACGGTATTTAGACAAAGCTTCGGCACAGGCTGGATTATCTTTCAACAGCTTATGGCCAATGTAGTGAAAGTCACCTATCAAGGGAACTAATATACCCTGAGCTTCAAGTTTGTCACGAATATGAGGGATTGCCTTGGCCGCCTCATCCCTATCTACCGTCAACCTCACGAGTTCGGAGCCAGCCTGGGCGAGTGCAGCAACCTGAGCAACGGAAGCATTTATATCAGCTGTATCCGTATTAGTCATTGACTGAACAACAACAGGAGAATCGCCACCAACCCTCACAGGGCCAATACCAACCACAACGCTATGGCGTCTCGCCGATTGCTGAACGTCAGACAAGTCTTAAATCCTCACGTAATTGGTCTATTGGGCCGCAACACCCTGGCGTAATTTATCTGGGTCCAGAGTGATGTTTTTCAGAATAGTACCAGGTGGAGCAAGATCCGGCACAGGGTTACCATCTACAAGAATTTCCAGTGCCCCAGCATTGCCAGTCAAAAGGACAAGGCCTGGTCGGTTTGGCACCTGATAACTGTCACCCGTCTTGAGCAACTGAGTAAGTAAAAGTTTGTTGGCTTTATTGTCACGAACCTGTATCCAGCTATTTTTGCGTGCTTTAACTAGAATTTTAGAATCTTCATTTTTAGAACCATAGATTTTGTTTTCTGTAATGATTTCAATCTCAGCGGAATTTTGGGTTGGAGTTGAAGCTTGGGCTTGTCTGGGCTTTTCATCTTCAACAATTTCAGATTCTTGTGAACTCACTGCGGGCTCAGGTGGAACAGGTTTGATCTTGGGCTCAGATTTCACCAGGGGCTTCTGAGCTGGTTCATCAATTGCATTTGGTTCAATTTTTAAAATTGTTTCTTCTTGCTTTATCTTTTTAATTGTAGGCTTCACCTCAGTAGAGACCTGAGTTGGTGCTGGATTTTCCATAACGGGCTTATCTACTATTGTTTCAGCAGACTGTGCCAAAGGGGCAGGTTTAGCCTCACTTTGAACAGATTTCTGTGTCAATTCGGCTATCACTTCTGCATTAGAAGCGGTGCTTTGCGCCTCTTCAAGAGCAAGTTCCTTAACCTCTTCGTCAATATTAGGTTCTAGCTCCACCCCTACATTGGTTTCTTTATCTTTTATGCTAAGATGTTCAGGAACGGGGTTAATCGCAGCACCTATTAGAGTATCATTGGCCGTGTTTGCATACCAACCACCGTAGGCAAAAATTAAAATAACAAGACCTACAAGGATAATGGCCCCTCCTGGGATGCTAGATTCTGGCATTGGCACAGGAAAAACAAGTTCAGTGCTAACGGACTGCAACGCGATTTCATCTTTGCTGCGGCGAACAACCTCTTCACTATCCAAGCCCAAAAAATCTGCATAAGAACGCATAAAGCCAACTACGTAGACAGCCCCCGGCAACTCCTCATAGCGTCCAGCCTCAATAGCCTCCAGATATACATAGCGAATGTGAAGAGTTTCAGCTACGGAACGTAGGTCGTGGCCCAGCCTTAGACGCGATGCCTGCAACAATGTGCCAACTTTGCTTGGATCTATTTTTTCGTCTTCTGTGACTTTGGTGTTTTTACCCTGCGAGGCCATTTTAATTTCCCAAAGAAAGCAAATAACAGACATTTCAGTTTTATTGAGGAAGGAAGATAAACTAACACCGAAGCCCAACCTCAACTAGTTAAATAAATTATCCTCTGAAAGAAATTTCAAAACAAGTTCTATTGTGATTAATTGTTGAGAACTTTCCGTGTCTATACCTTCACGCCCTGATCCTTAGCAAAGGATAATATTTTTCCACGAAGACTATGCTGGGACAAGCCGTAGAGTGTCTCCACATATTGTCCAAGTGGTTTTAGGTCCAAACTTCTTATCATTGCCTTGATGGGTCCAACCGCACTTGGCTGGACTGAAATACTGCGAAAGCCGATTCCAATCAATGCCATAGCGTCTAGGGGGTCAGCTGCCATCTCACCACAAAGGCTTAAATCAACACCAGCTTCATCGCAATGAACGACGACATCACGAAGCATTGAGAGAACCGGCGAGGAAAGCATATCATAGCGCTTGGACAATCGAGGGTTGCCGCGATCCGCAGCGAACAAAAATTGGCATAAATCATTGCTCCCTACAGATACAAAATCTACCCGCTCTAACAACACAGGCAATTGAAATAGCAAGGAGGGCACTTCCAGCATAACCCCAGCCCTCACGCTTTTTGGAACATCTCTGCCGCGCTCACTTTCTCGCTTCAACTCTCGTTCCAGCAAAGAACGTGCCTGATCAAATTCAGAAACTTCAGCTACCATTGGAAACATAACTGAGAGGTCACGACCCACGGCTGCCTGAATCAGAGCTCGCAACTGCTGGCGCATAATCATCGGTCTATCTAGTGAAATCCTGATTGCCCTCCAACCCATGGCAGGGTTTTCCTCATCCTGAGCACTCCAATAAGGCAAAATTTTATCGCTCCCTACATCAAGCGTCCGAAAAATTACAGGCTTGGCAGAGGACTGCTTAAATACTTTGGTGTAAACTTCACGTTGAGCAGCTACATCAGGAAAATCCGAGCGCACCATGAATGGTACTTCAGTGCGATACAGGCCGACACCATCTGCACCCATATCGTGTAAGTGGTGCATGTCAATTAATAAGCCAGCGTTGATATTGAGACTTACACGGACACCGTCTTTTGTAATGCTTTTCAGATCACGAAGTTGGGAGTAGGCCGCTTTGCGCTCGGCGCGCACACGGGCACTATTTCTAAAGCGTTCACAAACTTCCTCACCAGGACGGATAAAAACCTGGGCATTGGTCCCGTCAACGATGATGGGTTCACCCATTTCAATTTGTTTAAGGATATCTCGGGCCTGACCAACAACTGGAATATCTAACGCCCTTGCAACGATAGATACATGAGCCGTTGGAGATCCCTCTTCGAGCACTAATCCCACAAGCTTAGAACGGTCATAATCAAGTAATTGTGCAGGGCCCATATTGCGTGCAACCAGTATAAGACTGTTGGCATTATGGGTGCTTGGATCACCTGCAAGAGGCCCATTTAAAGCGTCTGATCCACTCAGATGATGCAACAAGCGAGTACTTAAATCCTCCAAATCATGAATTCTTTCACGCAAATATGGATCAGTAATCTGATTCATCCTAGCCCGGATGTCATTATTAATTTTTTGAACTGCAGCTTCAGCTGTCAAACCACCAGAAACGGCTTCATCAATGCGTGTAAACCAACCGGTATCCTCGGAAATCATCTGGTAAGATTCAAGCACTTCACGATGTTCGCCAGCTGCAGCCAAATCAGATTGCTTCATCATATCGTCCAGTGCGCCATGCATTTCCGACACAGCATTTTGCAGGCGCTCATGTTCAAGATCAACATCTTCCGCCACCAATTTAGTAACGCTAAACTTGGGCTCGTGTAAGACAGCAACACCAACACCAAGCCCTGGGTTTATCGTGGATCCCCCTATTCGCAGTGGCAACAGTGCATTGCCATCCGCTGGCATAAGTTCCGCCCGGTCAATCAGCTCACCCCCACTAATCAGTTCGGCTAGAACCATGGCAACAGTCTCTAAAACTTCAATTTCTTCATCGCTATAATTGCGTCGTATTCGATTCTGAACAGATATGACGCCAATAACCCGCCCTCCACGCAAAACAGGCACCCCCATAAGAGATTGATATAATTCCTCTCCAGTTTCCGGACGCAATACAAAGTCTGGATGGCTTGCTGCATCCGCCAAAGCAATAGGACGGGCTTGGGCACCGACTAAGCCAATCAAACCCTCACCCACACGAAGGCGGGTATTGTGAACAGCAGATTCATTTAGGCCCTTAGTGGAAAATAATTCCAGCACTTCCCCTGGACGAATGACATAGACAGAGCAAACTTCAGCGACCATATCGGCGGCGATAACGGAAACAATTTTATCAAGGCGCTGCTGAGCCTTATCAGCACCAGCCATAACATCACGAACCCGTGCTAAAAGCTGGCGCGAAACAGGCATCATGGAAGAACTTAGATCGGGAGTTGATGGAGGAACAGTCATACCAATTGAAATAGGAACTAGACACTCCTGAATTCAGAGGGAGTCTCTATAGCCCATTATATCTCCTTCGGTTGCTCAAGGACTGAATAGCCTGATCAACAAGCTCGTTAATAATATCCTGAGTTGGCTGTTCCGCTTTGACCATGCCAACGCTTTGTCCTGCCATTAAAGAACCGTTTTCCACATCACCGTCAATAACTGCGCGCTTGAGCGCTCCAGCCCAGAAATGCTCTATTCCAAGCTGCGCATCTTTCAATTCAACTTCACCTCTTTCAACTCGGCTTGCAGCTTCACGCTGAGCCTCACTAAAACGTTTGGTTCCTTCATTGACAAGAGCTCGAACGGGAATAACCTGAAACTTTGGATCAATCTGAACAGTTGGCACCGCATCACGAGCATTAGCCCGAATAAAAGCTTTCTTAAAATTAGGATGGGCTATGGATTCATTCGCGCAAACAAAGCGCGTTCCTAACTGACAACCCGAAGCGCCCATTTCAAGATAAGAAATTATAGCCTCACCACGGCTGATGCCACCAGCAACAAAAATGGGGACGTCCATAATATGCGGCAGGATTTCCTGAGCCAAAACGCTGGTCGCTACAGGACCAATATGGCCACCGGCTTCGGCGCCCTCAATAATAAGTGCGTCAGCACCATTCTTAATCATTCTTTTCGCTAAAGCCAAGGCTGGCGCAAAACAAACAGTTTTGATCCCGGCCTCTTTGATTTTGGCAATGGAGCCTATAGTTGGTACGCCTCCCGCCAAAACCACGTGAGTAACTTTTGCCTTGATGCAAACATTAATGAGCAACTCAAGTTCAGGGTGCATAGTAATCAGGTTGACGCCAAATGGCTTATTGGTCATCGCCTGTGTTTCAGCAATTTCCACCGTCAGTAATTCTGGCGTCATCGCGCCACAGGCAATCACTCCAAAGCCACCAGCATTGGAGATAGCCGAAACTAGATTCCGGTCAGACACCCAAGACATGGCGCCACCTAGGATGGCTGTACGCGAGCCGAGGAACTTGCAGCCACGCTGCCATAGGACCCCTAATTTTTCTTCAGCATTCTCTCTTGGCATAATTTTACTCTGCATCTAACCCGTAGACGGTATGTAAGGCGCGAACAGCACGCTCTGTAAATTCTTCGGCAATCAAAACACTAACCTTAATTTCTGATGTGGATATAACCTGAACGTTAACGCCTTCATCACCTAGACATTTAAACATGCGTTGAGCAACGCCCGCGTGAGAGCGCATGCCCACGCCAATTACCGAAACCTTGACAACATTAAGATCACTCCTAAGGTCCTGATAACCTAAGTCATTCTTGTTTTGTTTCAAGATTTCAGTAGCACGCCCAAGATCACTTCTTGTAACAGTAAATGTAAGGTCCGTTGCCTTACCATCGTCTGAGACATTCTGGACAATCATATCCACATTGACGCTGGCATCGGCAAGGGGGCCAAAAATTCGAGCGGCAACGCCAGGCCTATCTGATACCTTGACAAGGGTTATCTTTGCTTCATCACGAGAGTAAGCAATTCCACTGACAAATTCCTGTTCCACAACTTCGTCCTCATCAACAACTAGGGTTCCGGGTTTATTGGTGAAAGATGATAGCACTTGCATGCGTACAGCGTGCTTCATCGCAATCTCTACGGCGCGGGTTTGTAGTACCTTCGCCCCAACAGAGGCCAATTCGAGCATTTCTTCATGTGTAATTTTTTCTAATTTATGTGCCTTAGCAACTATCCGAGGGTCCGCAGTGTATATGCCTTCCACATCGGTATATATGTCACAACGATCCGCTTCCAAGGCCGCCGCTAGTGCCACAGCTGAGGTGTCAGAGCCACCCCGACCGAGAGTCGATACGCTTCCATCTGGACCAACCCCCTGAAAACCGGGAACAACAACAACTATGCCCGCGTGTAAACTTTTGATCACTTCCTCACCACTAATTGACTTGATACGTGCCTTGCCGTGAGCATCGTCCGTGTAAACGGGTATCTGCCACCCCTGCCATGAGCGCGCTGAAATACCTAATTTCTGCAATGCGATGGTTAGTAGGCCAGAAGTTATTTGCTCACCAGAAGAGACCACAATATCATATTCTCGGGCATCATAAAGAGGGGCGATCTCATTAACATAACCAATAAGACGATTAGTCACTCCCGACATGGCCGAAACCACAATGGCAATTTCGTTACCTGCATCAACCTCAGCCTTAACGCGCAAGGCTACTGCCTTGATGCGTTCAATATCGCCAACTGAAGTGCCACCAAATTTTAAAACTAAACGGGCCATCGAGAAACCTACGAATAAAGTCGCCCAATTAATAAAAAAACCTTTAAGATCTTGCTAAGGAGCGGTGGGCGCGTATACATACTCTAAATAGCTAAATTGAAGCAAGAGACATGGAAACAAACAAAAACAAATCAACCGCATCTGCTCAAGAAATTGCTCGTTTTACTGCCATGGCTGAAGCATGGTGGGACCCCAATGGCAAATTCAAGCCCCTGCACCAGATTAATCCTTTGCGTATTGGCTATATACGAGATCTAATCTGCCAACATCATAATCGCGATCCAAAGGGGGCAAAACCTCTAAAAGGTATGAACATACTAGATATCGGTTGTGGCGGAGGCCTTTTGTGCGAACCTATGCGGCGATTGGGAGCAATAGTTACGGGCATTGACGCCGGGGCAAGGAACATTACTATCGCTAAACTACACGCCGAACAAAGCAGCTTGGACATTAATTATTATCACCAGTTACCTGAAAATCTAGCTAAAACTGAAGGTGCTTTTGATATAGTCTTGAATATGGAAGTAGTCGAACATGTCACCGACGTAGACGCTTTTCTTCAGGCTAGTGCATCTTTGGTTAAACCAGGTGGGCTCATGGTGCTCTCGACCATAAACCGTACCCTGAAAGCATTCGTGCTTGCAAAAGTTGGTGCCGAATACATCTTGCGCTGGCTACCCATAGGAACCCACGACTGGCGAAAGTTCGTTAAGCCTTCTGAGCTAGTCCACGGCCTTGAACCTTATGGAATGGACATCACTGATATCACCGGAATGGTATATAACCCGCTCAAGGACACATGGTCCTTATCCGAAGATCTTAATGTGAATTATTTAGTTTCAGCCATAAAAAAAATAGTGACTTAAGTGGTTTACCAAAACGTCAAAGTTACAAACATCAATGACGTCCCAAATCGTGGTCGCCAACTAAAAATATTACTGAAATTAAAAATAAAATTAGCCTTTGCGACGAGAAGACCGGTTTAGTTTTGGAATGCGGGCAAAGTCAACACCTTCCTCATCCAGCTCTTCAACTTCTTTTTCCGTAGCCTCGCCATATATGTCGCGTTCACTTGTATCTCCGTAATGAATGGCTCGTGCCTCATCGGCAAAATCATCCCCAACATATTCAAAGTTTTCTTCAACCACTTCACGTAATTTTCTTGCGGCATTCAGAACCTGTTCTGCAACTTCCTCTGCCCGCTTTTCAGCCGCGTCACCCAAGATCTTCTTACCTTTTGCGATGCTTGGCGTCATCAAAGCCTTAGAAATTTGAACATCGCCACAGACGGGGCAATCCACATCGCCACGTTTGCATTGATCCGCAAATGAATCACTAGAGCGGAACCAAGCCTTAAATTCATGACCTTGTGAGCACTTGAGTTGAAAGTGAATCATTCTTAATTATCATCCTGTAATAATGTACCGTGAGAATTTAGGTCATTTAGCCCATTAATGCCAAGAATTATAGTAACCTCAAGCTTTTTAATATTCTACTGGCATGTTTCGACCCCTAAGAGGATTTATAGATAAATGGCCAATGATAATGAAAAGGCTTTTCTATCTCATAAGTTGAGAACTTTCGAACCTTCGCCGTGGGTCTTGCGTTTTGCCCCACTTGTCAAGACTGGGGGATGCGTGCTTGACCTGGCGTGTGGTGCTGGTCGTCATAGCCGTCACTTTCTGGAACAAGGTTATAAAGTTGTGGCCCTTGATCGCTCTATAGATGCTATATCTGACCTAGCTTCCAACCCAGCTTGTGAAATCATTTGTGCCAATCTTGAAGCAAACGATATCGTGTTTAACCAACTGAGCGAACTTGCAGAGCGTCGCTTCGATGGGATCATCGTCGTCAATTACTTATATCGTCCACTCCTCAATTATTTTATTGATGCTTTAGCTCCCGGCGGTGTCCTAATTTACGAGACCTTCGCAAGAGGAAATGAACAGTTCGGCCAGCCACGGAATCCTGATTATCTCTTAAAAGAGGCTGAACTGCTAGACTTGGCCGAGAATGAGCTAGATGTAATCGCCTACGAAAACGGCATAGATACAAATGGGCGAAGGTCAGTGGTCATCCAGCGTATCTGCGCCACAAAGCCCGAGGGTCCCAGTTGGCGGAAGAACGGTGAGACTGAGCCAAAAAAACTATTCCCTTCATAAATTTCTTAATGTCAGAATAATGCATAAAAAATTGCATAACCATCAACCTAATTACATCCAAGATCAGCGGTGCGGTTCTCTTAGTGTTAAGTATTGAGGTCCCGAAAAATAACTTAGCTTTTAAACAGTTCAAAATCTCGGTCGTATTTCATAGCCGGGATTTTATCGCGTGCCTCATCAACTTTAGTAAGGTCTATGTCTGCAATGATGAAGCCTATATCTTCACCACCGTCTGCCAAGATCTCACCCCATGGATCAACAATCAATGAATGACCGTAAGTCTGCCTGTTTCCAGGATGAATGCCACATTGAGCGGGGGCAATAACATAACAACCGGTTTCAATGGCACGAGCCCGTTGAAGGACATGCCAATGCGCCCCGCCACTGATACGTGTAAAAGCTGACGGAATGGAAAGTATTTGTGCCCCAGCCTGAGCCAGAGCTCGATACAGGTAAGCGAATCGCAAGTCATAGCAAATCGTTAAGCCCACTTTACCCCATGGGGTTGTTGATAGGATCAACTTATCGCCAGCATTAAAATATTTTGACTCACTGTGGTTTTCAGCACCGCCCAGTTTCACATCAAACATGTGTATTTTATCATAACGTGCACGTATAATCCCCTTATCATCCAGTAGGAACGAACGATTGGCCATTTTTTCACTGCCCGGGACCTCAACCAGCAATGATCCGACCAGAACCCAGGCACCGGTTTCGTGTGCCAAATCCTGAAATGCATGCAGAGCCACATTGTCTTCTTCAGGTTCAGTATGTAATTTGAGTATAACTCGATCGGCCGCCATAACATTGACAGTCTCCGGAAGCGCTATTAAATCAGCTCCAGTGTCGCGGGCTTTTCTTGCAAAATAAATTGCGCTGTCCAGATTAGCCTGCACGTCCGCCCCGGAGTTTGTCTGTATGCAGGCTACCTTAAAGGTGCGATTCATTGGGACAGTTCGATGCCAAGACCCAGCATATTATCAAGCTCATCGTCCACGTCAAACTCAACAAGATCACTGTAGCCACCGACAGGCTTATCATTAATAAAAACTTGTGGCACTGCGGTCTTGCCAGTGAGGGCCGTCATTTCTTGGCGTTTTCCTGAATCATAAGTGACATCGTATTCAATAAAATCAACACCCTTCTTCTCGAGGAGGTTCTTGGCACGCGTACAATAGCCACACAAGGCAGACGTATAAATTTCAACTTTAGCCACGATCGTAAACTCCGAAGTAACTGTTTTTATAAATTTGTGTCATTATACAGTAACTGGGGCAACAAAGGGAAGAACCTCAAAATTTACCGTAACAAAGACTGCAACAACTGCCGGGAATATGGGCACAAAATTTCAGCCTAATTAATTCACATGGGCCAACTAGAGGCTAAGCCTGCACCAAATGATCAAGTGTCGGATGGCCAATATATTATTAAACTATAACTAAACTGGCTTTTACCTGAGAAGCTGCCTATGTCATAAATCAATCATGACTAGTACTATGAACGTTTTCAACCGCCACATAGTTCGCCACCATCGGGATCGGGCGGCGGCAGGTCTTGTTGACAATGTTTATCTGTTTTCAGAGACTGGAGAGCGTTTATGTGATCGCTTGGACGATATTAACCGTAAATTTCCAGTCGCCCTTGATCTGGGATGCAGGACCGGGGGCCTGAGCCGCATGCTTGGCAAACGCGGCGGCATCAAGAAATTAATCCAATGTGACCTTTCACAGGCCATGAGCGATCGCGCTGGGGCACTGGCACTGGTCACTGACGAGGAATTTTTGCCCTTTGCCCCGAAAAGTTTTGACCTTGTCATTAGCAATCTGACACTACACTGGGTTAATGACCTACCCGGATGCCTGACCCAGATACGTCGAACCATAAAACAGGATGGCTTATTTCTAGCCAATATGCTGGGTGGTGAAACTTTAAAAGAGTTGCGCCAATCACTGACTAAAGCAGAGGCCGCCATCAATGGAGGCTTAAGCCCACGTGTCTCACCCTTTGCCGACGTTAAGGATGCAGGAAATTTATTACAACGGGCCGGGTTTAGTTTGCCTGTTGCCGACATGGATACAATCATTGTTTCCTACCCAAGCCCACTAAAATTGATGAATGACCTTCGTGCTATGGGCGAAAGTAATGCCATTATGGGTGCCCGTAAAGGACTCACAAGCCGCACACTCTTAATGGAAGCCGCGCGTTATTATGTTGAGGATTTTGCGGGGGCTGATGGTAGAATTCCTGCAAGTTTTCAGGTCATTAATCTTAGTGGTTGGGTAGTATAATAATATATTTATATAATATCTAAAAAAACAATATGAACTGTCCATAAATACTTTGAAGATCGTTTCGATGTTAAATGGTATTTTTAATCATAGCACGTTTGATTCAAATGTGCGTCTGAATATGGCTTTTGGGAGTGATTTAACTATATAAAGGTCAATCTTGGAGTTGGTTGAACGAGTGGTAAAGATGCTCATTCTAAAAAAACTATTTTTTAATTAATGATGAATTGCTATGGAATTTCCTGACCCTTTGATCCCCGGAAGGCTCATCAAAAGATATAAACGCTTTCTTGCTGATATTGAGCTTGAAGGTGGTGAAATTGTTACAGCCCACTGTGCAAACTCCGGTTCCATGCTAAACGTCAAGGAGCCAGGATCTGAGGTTTGGCTATCACCTGCGAGAAACCCTGATCGCAAGCTACGCTTCACCTGGGAGTTAATAAAGATAAACGACACTCTCGTTGGCATCAACACAGCATTACCCAATACTATCGTCGAAGAAGCTATTGTTGCTGGAAAGATACCTGAACTTAAGGGTTATGCTTCCCTACGTAGAGAAGTAAAATATGGCAAGAATTCACGCATAGATATTTTACTGGAAGACCCTTTCCTTCCCAAATGTCATGTTGAGGTGAAAAACGTCACCTTGAAACGTGGGTTGGGGGAAAATAATCTAGTTGAATTCCCCGACTCAGTCACAACGCGCGGTGCAAAACACCTAGCCGAACTTTCTAATATGATTGCACAGGGGTATCGATCTGTAATGCTTTACTTGGTCCAACGCCAAGATAGTGGCGCATTCACTATTGCTGCAGACATCGACCCAGCTTATAAAGCTGCATTGGACAATGCAATAAACACAGGAGTCGAGATTCTGTGTTATCAATGCACCATTGATACTAAAAAAATAGAAGTCTCAAAATCACTAAAATTATTAATCTAGTAAAAAAAACACAATGACTGACAGCGAAACAAAAGAAACCATATATCCAGAAGAACGCTCTATAAAAATACACACCGCAAAAGATTATGACGGTATGAGAAGCGCTGGGCGTTTAGCCGCGGAAACTTTAGACATGTTGGTGCCCCTCGTTAAACCAGGCATTACAACCGAAGACATAAATACTCTGGTTCATGATTACACGCTTAGACATGGCGGCATTCCGGCACCCCTTGGATATCGTGGCTTTCCCAAATCCGTTTGCACGTCAATCAACAATGTTGTTTGCCATGGTATTCCCGGAAACAAAGTTTTAAAAAATGGAGACATTATCAATATTGACGTGACCACTATCCTTGACGGTTGGTTTGGTGATACTAGCCGCATGTTTGTTGTTGGTGAAGCAAGCATCAAGTCAAGCAGGCTGATTAAAACAACATTTGACTGTCTATGGCGGGGTATCAAGGCCGTTCGCCCCGGAGCAACAACAGGCGATATTGGACATGCCATACAGACACACGCAGAAGAAAAAAAATTTTCAGTGGTTCGTGATTTCTGCGGTCATGGCCTGGGTCGTATCTTTCACGACGCACCAAATATTTTACATTTTGGCACACCCGGAAGCGGCACCGTCCTGAAGGAAGGCATGTTCTTCACCATTGAGCCAATGATAAACGCTGGTGGAAACGGCGTTAAAGTCAAATCGGACGGCTGGACCGCAGTTACCAAAGACCGTTCCCTTTCCGCACAATTTGAGCATTCCCTTGCTGTAACAAAAAACGGCTACGAAATATTTACTCAGTCACCTACAGGTTTGGATTGTCCACCTTTTGACCTATAACGGCCAATAGACCAGATCACATAGTTTTTAAGGAGGATCTGCCCTAGCACTTGATAAAAACACCCCCTAGGGATGAAAGACCCAAATTAGTGCCGTTTGCTTATTCTATTACAGCGCGTCATTGTGTCGCTCGTAATTTCTACTGTCTAAGGTGTCCCATAGTAAAAGACATCCGGTAATGTCGATGCTAAGATCTATATTTTAATTTATGCAGATCACTACTTTTCATTTTCACGCCAAATCGCTATACCGCAGTATGTACTCTTTTTGTGAAATTGTCAGTACTGGAGCCTAAAATGATTCCACGCTATAGCCGTCCCAAAATGGTCAAAATTTGGGAACCCGCTAATAAATTTAAACTGTGGTTTGAAATTGAGGCTCATGCTTGTGATGCACAAGCAAAGCTTGGCATTATTCCATCCGATGCCGCCAAGGCAGTTTGGCAAAAGGGCAATAAACTTTATACACCAGCGCGTATCAAACGCATTAACGAAATTGAACAAACAACTCACCACGACGTTATTGCTTTCCTCACTGAACTCTCTGAGCAAATCGGTGACGAAGCCCGCTTTGTCCATCAGGGTATGACATCATCAGATGTACTCGATACCTGCTTGGCTTTGCAAATGTCCCAAGCGGCTGATATTATTCTGGAAGATATAAATAACCTCCTGGTAGTGCTGGAGCGCCGGGCTAGAGAACACAAGAACGATGTATGCATTGGTCGTTCACATGCCATACATGCAGAGCCAACTTCTTTTGGCATTAAGCTGGCCGGTCATTATGCAGAATTCAAACGCTGCCAAACGCGGATGGTTGTTGCACGTGAAGAAATTGCTAGCTGTGCTATATCCGGAGCTATTGGCACCTTCGCAAATATCAATCCAATGGTGGAAGAGTATGTTGCAAACAAACTCGGACTTAAGCCAGAAACTATATCTACACAAGTGATACCGCGCGACCGCCATGCTGCCTATTTTTCTACTTTGGGCATCATCGCCGGGGCCATCGAGCGCTTGGCAACTGAAATACGCCATTTACAGCGCTCAGAAGTTCGCGAAGCACAAGAATATTTTGCGCCTGGTCAAAAAGGTTCAAGTGCCATGCCACACAAGCGCAACCCCATATTGTCAGAAAATTTGACTGGCCTTGCGCGCATTGTCCGCGCTGCCGTTATACCGGCTATGGAAAACATTACTCTTTGGCACGAAAGGGATATTTCTCATTCCTCCGTCGAACGTATGTTTGGACCCGATGCGACCATAACTCTAGACTTCGCGCTTGTTCGCCTCACCCAGATGATGGACAAACTAGTTGTCTATCCAAAGACCATGATGGAGAACTTAATGCAATTTGGCGGACTGCACGATTCCCAACGGGTTTTGCTTGCGCTAACCCAAAATGGTATAAGCCGTGAGGATGGCTATAGGATCGTACAGGGTAATGCCATGAAGGTCTGGCGCAGCTTTGGCATTAATCCAGATAATCCTGATGGAACCGTCAAGCAGGCTCCAGAAGACGTTGAAGCCGCAATGCACGAAAGTCGCTTTTTCTTTTATTTGTCAAAAGACGAAGAAGTAGCTGAGGTATTGGGAGAGGACGGTTTGAAGGAATTATTTGATGGAAAATCCACATCCTTCCATACAAAAAATATTAATGTAATTTTTAAACGTGTCTTTGGCTAAAGTCGAAAAAGCACATTTCGTTGCCATTTTTATACAAGCCATTTTCACTTAAATACAGACAACTCGCTGAAAGTAAAGATTACATTATTACATTTTGGTTTAGTGTCTCTGAACAAAGCAAATTTGGTGTAAGATATGTACTACAGAATCTTCTATTTTTGTATATATTATATTAAATGTGCACCTTGATAATTCTTCGCCGTCCAGGCCACAATTGGCCACTAATAATCGCCACCAATCGAGATGAAAAAATCGATAGGCCATCACTTCCCCCAGGCCGCCACTGGCCAGAACGGGTTCACGTAACAGCAGGCCAGGATATACTCGCTGGGGGTAGTTGGCTAGGCGTCAACGATTATGGCCTTGCGGCAGGAATCCTCAATCATTCGGGCACTCTGGGACCCGACCCCAAATTAAGAAGTCGGGGGGAACTGACCCTTGAGGCACTGGAACATGCTGAAGCCAAAGCTGCCGCCAAGGCTTTTGGGGAACTTAATCCCCATGCATATAGGCCATTTAACCTGTTTGTCGGAGATGCAAACCACGCCTACTGGATATCGTCCCTGAACGAAGCGGGTGAGCCTGGCATGCGCCTGGCAAGCATCCCCACAGGGGTATCCATGCTAACGGACAAGGACCTGAATGATGTTAGTTCACCACGCACCAGGCATTACCTGCCACGCTTCATTGAAGCACCAGCGCCAGAACCTTCCAACAATGACTGGTCTGCTTGGCAGGAATTGTTAGCAGCAAAGGCATTTGAAGATGGAGCTCGACCATCAGAGGCCATGATGATCAAACCTGATGATGGGTTTGGAACGGTTTCATCTTCCTTACTTGCACTTCCTTTCGTCAGGTTCCCGTCCTTGAAACCATGCTGGGTTTTCGCCCCTGGAGCACCGGATCAAGCAACCTTCGAACCTGTTCAACTCTGAATTGCCCTCGCAAGAGACACCTGCTATATCAGGGTTTATTTGAACGACTTTGGAAGAATGTCCCTATGGTACGACGCAGACAAATTTTTGAAGGTAAGGCGAAAGTTCTCTTCGAAGGGCCAGAACCCGGCACCCTTGTTCAGCACTTCAAGGATGATGCATCGGATGCAATTTCCAGGAAGATTGGAACCATCACGGGCAAGGGCGTCATTAACAACCGCATTTCTGAACACCTAATGGTTAAGCTTGGAAACATCGGTATTCCAACTCATTTTATGCGCCGCCTGAATATGCGCGAGCAACTAATCCGCGAGGTCGAGATCATTCCCATCGAGGTCTGTGTTCGAAATATTGTTGCAGGCTCACTGGCCAAACGCTTTGGCATGGCAGAAGGGACGCCACTACCGCGCTCCATCATTGAGACCTATTACAAATCTACAGAGCTTGGCGACCCCCTAGTTAACGAAGAACACATCACCGCCTTTGGCTGGGCCAGCCCCCAGGAAATTGACGAAATGGTTAGTATGACCCTCAGAATAAACGACTTCATGAGCGGCTTATTTCTTGGTATTGGCATCAGATTGGTTGATGTCAAACTTGAATTTGGTCGACTTTGGGAAGATGATCAGGCGCAGATCGTTTTGGCCGATGAAATAAGTCCAGATAACTGTCGATTCTGGGATTGCAAAACCGACGAGAAGATGGACAAAGATCGCTTTTGCCAGAATATGGATGGTGTAGAGGAGGCCTATCAAGAAGTTGCTCGTCGCTTGGGTATTTTGCCTGAAAGCGGCCCCAATGACATACAAGGCCCGGAGTTAATGCAATGAAGGCAAAAATCCACATTACCCTCAAACCTGGTGTTCTTGATCCCCAAGGCAAAGCAGTACAACATGCGCTAGGATCACTTGGTTTTTTTGGGATTGATGAAGTTCGCCAAGGCAAGTTCATCGAGATTGACCTTAGCGAAACTAACACCGTTGAGGCCCAGAAAAATGTAGAAAACATGTGCAAGCAGCTACTGGCTAATACAGTTATTGAAAATTATGCCATCGAAATTACGGAATAAGCTTATGAAAACCTCAGTCATTGTTTTTCCTGGATCAAACTGTGATCGCGATGTAAAAATCGCCCTAGCTGCATCTACAGGATCAGATCCAGACATGGTCTGGCATGGAGGTACCGAACTACCAAAAACCGACCTGATTGTTGTGCCTGGTGGGTTTTCTTACGGTGACTACCTACGTTCAGGTGCCATGGCAGCTCATTCACCAATCATGCGAGAAGTTGTCAGAAGGGCCAATGCCGGAGTGCCGGTACTAGGCATCTGCAATGGTTTTCAAATTTTGACCGAAGCAGGCCTGCTGCCTGGGGTGCTGATGCGTAATGCCGCACTCAAATTTATTTGCAGGGATGTCTTACTCAAGGTGGAAAATGCAAATACCATCTTTACAGCGGGCTATTCTCAAGGACAGGTGATTTGCATACCAATTGCTCATCACGATGGCAATTACGAAACCGACAACGATACCCTGAAAAAGCTCGAAGGCAACGGCCAAGTGGCCTTTCGCTACTGTGACAATACGGGTGCTATTACGAACAAGGCCAATCACAACGGCTCTTTATCAAATATAGCCGGCATTACCAATCAAAATCATACGGTGCTGGGCATGATGCCCCACCCAGAAAGACAAGTTGACCCCCTGCAAGGCGGCACTGATGGCAAAGCCTTGTTTGACGGCCTGCTAGATAGCCTCACAGCCTAGAGCAACGACTCGCTTCCATTGGGTTAAACTGTCCATTCTAGTTTTTCACTATTTACTGATAAAATATAAAAATCTCATAACGCAAGTATCTTGTGGTTACATAACAATGGTTATTGACGAAGGGCTATCGCCTAATGGTGTCCTTCAAGTAAGAGCCCTCGCATAACCCCTGACTATTATTTGACCAACCAACTTATAATCGGTGTTTGCTGTCTACGGCAACGCAATCTGGAAATGTAAAATTTAGAAAGACTCAAGTTCCCCAAACCTCAAGAATCGGGTATTAAACTTTTCAAGAAAGTTACCCTCTAGCCGAAAAAGAAAAATATGAGCGAAATCACGCCGGAAGTTGTTGCCAGTCACGGCCTATCAAAAGATGAATATCTTGAAATTCTCTCGATCATGGGACGTGAACCAAACATGACTGAGCTTGGGATATTTTCTGTGATGTGGTCCGAACATTGCTCTTATAAGTCCTCAAAAAAGTGGTTGAAAACATTACCGACAGAAGCGCCGTGGGTAATCTGTGGTCCGGGTGAGAACGCTGGTATTATTGATATTGGCGATAATCACGCGATCATATTTAAGATGGAAAGCCACAATCACCCGTCGTTTATTGAACCTTATCAGGGGGCTGCCACCGGGGTTGGTGGTATAATGCGTGACGTGTTCACCATGGGCGCTCGCCCCATCGCCAACCTGAACGCCCTTCGCTTCGGTAGACCCGATCACCCAAAGACAAGGCATCTGGTGTCCGGTGTTGTTGCAGGGATTGCTGGCTACGGCAACTGTATGGGGGTTCCAACCGTAGGCGGGGAGTGCGAATTTCACACCAGTTATGACGGCAACAATCTAGTAAACGCCATGACTGTTGGTCTGGCTCCAAGCGATAATATTTTTTATTCAGCAGCAGCAGGCATTGGCAATCCAGTAGTTTATGTAGGCTCAAAAACAGGCCGTGACGGCATCCACGGTGCAACAATGGCCTCAACAGAATTTTCTGAAGACAACGAATCCAAACGTCCAACCGTTCAGGTCGGAGATCCTTTCACAGAGAAGCTTTTACTAGAAGCTTGCCTAGAACTGATGGGCACAGATGCGATCGTCGCCATACAAGATATGGGTGCAGCAGGCCTTACGTCTTCAAGCTTTGAGATGGCATCAAAAGGTGGTGTCGGAATAGACATGGACCTAGATGCTGTCCCTCAGCGTGAAGTAAATATGACAGCCTATGAGATGATGCTGTCAGAAAGTCAGGAACGTATGCTGATGGTGCTTAAACCAGGTCGAGAGGAAGAAGCCCGCGCTATCTTTCAAAAATGGGAACTGGACTTCGCGATCATTGGCATCCTGACTGATACAAATCATATGGTACTGCGCCATAAGGGCGGGATCGTCGCTGATTTACCCATTGACCCACTGGCCGAAGCCTCGCCAGAATATGACCGTCCATGGGTAGAAACACCTAAGGGGACAGTGACATCTCTTGAAAAGATAAATGTCCCAAACGACTTAATAGCAACATTGAAAACTCTTGTATGCTGCCCTGATCTGTCTTCCAAGCGCTGGATCTGGGAACAATACGATCACATGGTTATGGCTGATACTATCGAAAACCCTGGTGGTGACGCTGCTGTAGTGCGTATTCACGGCACAAATAAAGCCATTGCTACCACCTCTGACTGCAACCCGCGTTATTGCTTTGCTGACCCCTATGAAGGAGGCAAGCAGGCTGTCGCTGAAAGCTGGCGCAATATCACTGCAACAGGTGCAAAGCCCATGGCAATTACAGACAACATGAATTTTGGTAATCCTGAACGTCCAGAAATTATGGGTCAGTTGGTTGGCTGTATCAAAGGCATTGGCGAAGCTTGTATCGCCCTAGACTACCCAGTAGTTTCAGGTAATGTCTCGTTATACAATGAGACTAACGGAATTGGTATTTTGCCGACCCCGACCATCGGCGGTGTCGGCTTGATAGCAAACATCAATAAACGTGCCTCCATCGCTTTTAGTAAAGAAAAACAAGATATTATCGTTATTGGTGAAACCACAGGCCATATGGGGCAATCGCTCTACCTGCGCGAAATTGAAGGCCGTGAGGAAGGCACTGCTCCACCGGTAAGTTTGGCAGCAGAGCGATTGAACGGAGAATTTGTCCGTGGCCTAATTGAAAGTGGTCGTATTACAACCTGTCATGATATTTCTGGTGGCGGCCTTGGTGTTGCCTTAGCCGAAATGGCTATGGCATCAGGTATTGGTTGTACTATCCACGTTCCACAAGGTGCGCCGCCCATTCATGGATGGCTATTTGGCGAAGATCAGGCACGGTACATAATTGCCACAAGCGAAGTCGATGCTATACTTAGAGAGGCTACAGAGCAGGGTATCAAGGCCGAGAAAATCGGCCAAACCGGTGGCAAAGAGTTGACTGTAGGTTCACAAATGACCATATCAATAAAAGATTTAGTAGACAGGCATGAAAACTGGCTTCCAAGTTTAATGGCTCAAGCATAATTTTAAATTGCTGATAATGGAGTAACAAATATGGCTATGGAGGCGACTGAAATTAAACAGATGATCATGGAAGCTCTTCCGGATGCTGAAATTGTCATAGAAGACTTGCGAGGGGATGGAGACCATTACGCCGCACGCGTTGTATCCAGCGCTTTTGAAGGCAAATCCCGTGTCCAGCAACATCAAATTGTATATGCTGCCCTGAAAGGCAAGATGGGCGGCCAACTTCATGCTTTAGCCTTAACAACTGAAGCACCAGCCAACACATAAAGAGGATTTCCAATGAGTGATAACCCCACTTTTGATCGCATAAACGAAGAAATCAACGATGCAGATGTCGTCCTATTCATGAAAGGCACACCCATGTTTCCCCAGTGTGGCTTCTCTGCTGCGATTGTAGGCGCCCTAACTCAGATGCAAGTAAAGTTCAAGGGCATCAATGTACTAGAAGACTCGGAAATCCGTGAGGGGATCAAGGCCTTTTCAGATTGGCCAACTATACCCCAGATGTATATCAAAGGTGAGTTCATCGGTGGTTGTGACATCGTCAAAGAAATGTATGAAGCTGGGGAACTTCAAAAAATGTTAGATGATAAGGGCATCACGTACATATCTTAGATTTTTTTTTACAATTGTGATTTTAAGGCTGCAGCAGAATTTCATCTGATGCAGCCTTTATTTATACGATTGCCTCTATTAAATTATTTTAATCGACTAAATAAGGGCTAGTGCAATATGCCTGTCAGTTTGTACAAACATATTTATGAGTTCCCTTTCAATCGAAAGCTAGCCCTGCTTGCCCTGCCAATATCCTTCTTAATTATTTCTGCAATAATGCGCTATAACGCTGGCCCCTTCTGGCTTTGGTCAAACCTTGACCCTGATTACTGGTACTTGATTGACTCCCTAAACATGATCAACGGAGAATGGCCGAAGCATATTTGGCATCCCGGCACAACAGTGCAATGGATTGGTGCGCTGATCATCAAGATCTCTCACCCTTTTAGTAGCCCTGACGACCTAAAATTCATGGTGCTTCGCAACCCAGAACATTACCTGAGCATCATTGGATGCTTCTTTATTGCACTTAACACCGCCGCCCTAACAATTGTTGGCATGATCGGCTATATGGTCTTTCGCGACCTAAGTGCGGCTTTGTTAATACAAATGGGACCTTTCCTCTCAAAACTTATTTTTAAGTGGACACTACATGTTTCACCGGAACCCCTGCTTGTTACCACAGTCATTGCTCTCGCTACCATCACTATTCTGGCCCTTCGTGATGGTCAGCTTGAAAAGTATGGGACCCGTTACGTAATAGCTTTTGCCATAATAGCTGGATTTGGAATGGTTACTAAAATCACATCAGCTGGCATATACCTAATGCCGATGGTCTTATTTTGGAATATTCGCAACGTTGCTCTATATGGCGTCCTTACCGTTATCGCCATGTTGCTTTTCTCACTACCCGCTGCAGGGATGTATGAAACATTCATAGACAGACTTGCTATGGTTGCGTTGGCTAGCGGTTTCCACGGGGAGGGTGCACAGACCTTTATTGATTTTGATACTTATCCAGATAACCTAATACGTGTTTCAAGTCGCCCCATATTTTTTATCGTTCTATTCGTTGGCCTCAGCCTGACATACGCTTTATTCAGAAAAAGCCGACGTGAAAAGCAACCCTTCCCTGTTATCGGTAGGGCTCTGGGGGGACTTTGTCTTGCTTATGTTGGACAGGCTATGCTCATTGCCAAGCACCCGGGCGGGCATTATATGCTACCGGCCCTGACTGCCAGTGGCCTTGGCCTAGCTCTTATTTACCAAACCTCGAAAGAACTTCTATGCGGTAATGTTAGCAAGCTTAAAAAGCTTAATACAGGTTTCACCCTATTGCTGCTGGTTCTCATTGGGGCGCAAACGAATTCTCTTGTAAAACTTAACAAGCAATTCAGCCAAAGAGCTGCCAGTTCCGCAGCCATCGACGAGGCTCCATATAGACAATGTGCTCGAATTTATTTTTGGCCAGCTTCGCATCCCATTTACGCCTTATTCATGGGTAGTTGGAATACTCATAATTCTTTCTCCGATGAGCTTTATAACATCTACTCCGACCAATCCGAGATGTACTATACCAATGATGGCGAACTACATCGCTTGAGAGGAACACTTGATCCAAAAAGTCTAATTAAGCAATACACCTGCATTTATGCCCGTGGCGCTAACCCACATCAATCTCTGAAGATATTAGATGACGCCTTCTCATCATACCCAATTAAAGGACGATGTCAGGATGGTGATGAGGCCATTTTCACTTGGGGCATTGATTGCACGAAGTTTGTGAATTAGAGATGTGAAAAAAATATTCATTACTTGCTTCAGCAGAGGCACTCAAGCTACGTTCAGTCTATGATTTCTTTACATAAATTAAAACAAATTCAATTGGTATTAGTAAAGCAGAATAAATTGAATTTTTATTCCTAAGACTCAATTCAATTACCAATTTCACTTTGATAAAGGCCGAGTTTGATATCAAGCGTTTTTACAAAACGCCGCATCGTCGAATATGATTTTCAATACCCTCAAATGTTCTGAAATTATGCTAATTCACACGTCTCACAGCAGTCAACGTTTGGCTTTTTTGCAATGACACATCATTTGGCTTGCGCATAGCACATCAGCAATTAAAAAAACGTTACTGATTGAGGTTTTTTAAGCCATTGACTAAAAAGCAGATTACCTGTGGCTTATGTGGATATTTATGCTTTTAACGTGAATAGAATTCAATGACCAGATTAGGCTCCATCTGCACTGGGTAAGGTACATCGGCTAACATAGGCTGCCGTACATAAGTGCCACGCATTTTTTTATGATCAACTTCCATATAGTCGGGTACATCACGCTCAGGGGAGACAACCGCTTCTAAAACCATGGGAATGTCATGAGATCCCTTACGAACTTCGATGACATCGCCGTCGGCTACCAAATAGGATCCAATATTGACCTTTTTGCCGTTAACCATTACATGTCCATGGTTCACAAACTGGCGGGCAGCAAAGACCGTCGGAACAAATTTCATGCGATAAACAACAGCGTCTAGGCGGCGTTCCAGAATACCAATTAGATTCTCAGATGTGTCACCACGTCGGCGCACGGCCTCAGCATAATATCTGCGAAACTTCTTCTCAGTAATACTACCATAGTAGCCTTTGAGCTTCTGTTTAGCCATCAACTGGGTGCCATAATCAGTTTCTTTGCGGCGGCGCTGACCATGCTGTCCAGGACGGGTATCCCGATTATTAATGGGACTCTTCGGCCGTCCCCATAAATTAACACCAAGGCGTCGATTGATCTTATACTTAGATTTAATTCGTCTACTCATAAGCTTATTTTTTCCATTCACTCGTTAACCGGTTGTTTTTGTCCCAATAGCAAGAGAATGCACCCTTTAAAAAAATTGGATGGCTCTTGGCGGGGCTTTTTTAACCCTCATTCTTGGGAATAAGTCGCGAATATACCCATCCAGCCTGTAAACGCAAGGGTTTTAAGTGAAAAATAGAGAACCAAAATAACTGCTCAATCTTGTTCCAACTCTACATCCCAGTACAGAAAATCCCGCCAGCTGTAATGCAGGTGGTCCGGAGGGAACGCTCGGCCATTTCCCTGTAATTCCCAAGCTGTAGGCTGACGCGGCGCTGTCAGGGGATACATCCCTGTTTCCTTAGGCAGCCGATGACCTTTTGACAAGTTACACGGGGAGCAGGCAGTGACTACATTACCCCACAAGGTGGTGCCACCACGAGAACGGGGAATAACGTGGTCAAAGGTAAGATTTTCAGTGGGATAAATATCACCACAATACTGACAGGTAAAGCTGTCCCGCAAAAATACATTAAAACGGGTAAATGCAGGCTGCTTAGCCATGGGCACATAGTCTTTTAAGGAAATCACACTTGGTAATCGCATTTCAAAACTAGGAGAGTGGACTGCAGTGTCATATACATCAACAACATTGACCCGTCTCATGAAGACTGCACTGATTGACTTTTGCCAAGACCATAGGGACAAAGGGAAGTAGCTCAGCGGCCTAAAATCAGTGTTTAGAACAAGAGCCGGATAACGCTCGAAAGTAGCAGACATATTTGCAAGTCTCCTTTTAACTTTGAAAGAAGAATACAACATGTTGTAGTTTAAGCAAACCACTAGTCTAAAGAACGAGAACTTTGGATATTAAACATGGAATCTTATCAATATGAGTTGTGATTTTGAATATCCTTTCGTAACTCGTTTTGCACCCTCACCGACGGGCTTACTTCATTTAGGACATGTATACTCAGCACTGTTTGCAGCGGAACAGGCAAAAAAAACAGGCGGGCGCTTCTTGCTGAGAATTGAAGACATTGATCCTGAACGCTGCCGAATAGAATTCGAAGATGCTATATATGAAGACTTAAGCTGGCTTGGCCTCACTTGGGAGATGCCTGTGCGGCGTCAATCTGAACATTTGGGTGAATATGCCAAGGCTATAAGCACTCTCCAAGAGATCGAAGTCCTATACCCCTGCTTTTGTACTCGCAAAGATATTAAAAGCACAACCCATACAAACTTAGGGCCAGATGGTCCACTCTACCCTGGTACTTGCCGGGGCCTGTCTCATGAAGAGCGCAAAACTCGCGAGAATAATGGGGAGTCTTTTGCCCTAAGGCTTAACATGAGTAAGGCACTCAAAGGGCTTTCCAGTTCTATACAATGGTATGATTTAGCCCATGGCAAAAAAAACGCTACACCGGAAATTTTCGGAGATATAGTGCTTGCTCGTAAGAATACTCCAACCAGCTATCATCTGGCAGCAACCCTTGATGACCACATTCAGGGAATTACTCTGGTGACAAGGGGGGAAGATCTATTGCTTTCTACACACGTTCATCGTCTGCTTCAAGAACTACTGGGCCTTCGTACTCCAGACTATCACCATCATCCATTGCTAACTGACAATGAGGGTCGCAGATATGCCAAACGTGATAAGTCACTTTCTCTCAGGACGCTAAGAGCGGAGGGGAATAGTCCTGATCAGATTAGACAAATGGCGGGGTTGGAGTGAACTTTCTATTACGTGTTTTAATACGCAAAGCACTCCTTAAAGTGTTTCAACCATAGCTGGGACGTTGCTATCATTTTTCAAGAGGATTGATCGAAGTATCCGCAATGATGCTCCATAAACCGCTTCCAAATCCACTTTCCATTATTTTGATCTATCGCCAAAACACAAAACTATTACATCGCACACTCCTATTATCACTCCAGAAGGTTCGAATCATGCAGACCGTTAATTAACTTAAGGTAATCTTTGTGATTGGGTTTTATTTGGCCATGGCGTATGAGAAAATCAATAACCACAATGGCGCAATTGTATTTAAAGTCACGCGTATCCTGAACACAGGAGCTTAGCTCGTCCATAGTCATCAAACGAAAGTCTTCCATCTCACCATCAGTGTTTTCAGGCTCAAAATCTTCCGGTAATACTAAGTCATATATAAAAAGTACATCACGGCGCAGGCCTTCCGCCTGTTCCACACAATAAGTAATTGCTCCGACAGGCTTACTAAGGGCTGCAATTTTAGCTGGGATATTAGCCTCTTCAGCGCATTCCTTGATCAGGTTATCCTTCACAGAAATGCCCGTTGGCTGACCACCTGCAACCATTTGATCTAGCTTTCCAGGCCCCGTTGGTTTGGATAGGCTTCGCCTACCTACCCACATACACAGTTCGCCATTACGCCAAGTTATTCCATTCATATGAACGCTGCAGCCAATAGTACCAAATAACGGTACAGCGGCACGTTCTATCTCGAATACAGTTGGTGCACTATAAGTGCGAGCGACCTTGTACTTTTCACCACGCCAGCCCACTACAATGCCTCTTTGCTTTAAGGCTTCCAAAACTTCACCTACACCATATGTGCGGTCTTCAACACCTTGAAGGTTGTGATTTAATCCCAGAGCATTTTTAGTAACTGTGAAAGTATCCCGAAAATTATTCAGTTCAACTGCTATAGTCGGCTTCACATAACCTACAATTTCACCGTCAACTACAAACGGCAAATAGACTGAAAAGTCCGGAGTCTTGCAGGCATTAACACGATCAAGGAAGCTCATTAAAGGTCAGCCTTTAAATATTATAAAGGAATAATGAGGTGAAAAATTTAATGAATTCACGGGCGCGACAAAAGGGTGGGAATGAGACTACCATTAGTAGCTTTTCCTGTTGGTCAACCAATCCAGAGAGCCTCAAGCTACTTTGGACGAGACCCTTGCTGTAATATTTGGGCTTTGGCCACGATCTCGTGTACTTTTAACGTAGGCTCGCGCACAATGAGTTGCGCAATAGGGCTTATTCTCAATTGCGGGCTGACCGCAAAAACGAAAATCTTCATGGCCAGGTTCTCCTTCTGGCCATTTGCACATACCGGTTGTGAGTTTTTCCATCTTGACCATGTTAGCACTGATGGGAACTGTTTGCGGCCTAATGCGGATCGGAGTTGTTGGTTTAGTGACCCGCGGTGTTCTTGGTGAGGAACTAATGGGTGACTGACGCTTGGGCAAGCCTAAGCGGTGGACCTTTCCGACGACAGAGTTTTTAGTAACCCCAAGACGACGGCCTATTTCAAGAGTTGAAATGCCTTCAGCCCACAAGGCCATCAGGATTTTGATGCGATCAGGTGTCCAATCTATAGCCATATAATTTTTCAGGGACGCCAACAGTTAAAAGTTCACAGTAGAGGAAACCACGGATGCAACCGCTAAAAACCATATCTGCGCGTATCCTGCCTCCTTTTTATTTGAAAACTCTGATTTGATAAATAATTTTTTACAGCAATTTTTATAGCCTGCCTACCCTTATGCCACATGTTGTTGAAAACACTATATATTGTATACATTATCCACATCAAACACTGCATAATGTATTTCTATCCCCTTTTTCCACAGACTTATACACTATTAATAAAATATCTTCAGCACTTGCAAAAAATTCGAGATTTTTTTTCATGGAATACTCTCTTGATCATGATAGTAGTGTTTTAGGATTAGCTTCTAACCTAAAGCGCAACTAACTTTATTAATATTTGTGGCGATATCATCTTTGTAGGAGATTACTGACTCTTAATTATTGCAAGTGCTCTGGCATTTGTGGCCAATGCATTCATACACCAAGCACCGCGACTGGAATCCTTATCCCTTTTCAGCGCGCAACAACGACGAACCCTCTCTAGTGGTCCTCGCTAAAAATCACTTCTAATACGTGATCCTTGTTTATTTGAAATAATATTTCTATGTTAAATTCTGATACGGCTAAAGTAAAAACCACAAGGTTCACATTTATTAAAACTCACTAAAAAAAACTTAGACTGTATATGCACGCATGGACCGTTTACATAAATACATAATTACTTTCACACTTGCATTCTCCATAATATCACTAGAAGTCGTAGCCTGGGCTGATTTCAATACCGGGTTAGAGGCATACAAAAAAGGTGACTACAAAACCGCCCTTAGCCAATGGTTGCCAGAGGCAGAAAAAGGAGATCCCTACGCCCAGCACATGATGGGTTTTCTCTACGCTAGTGGTCGCGGTGTTGAACTTAAACCAGAACAGACAGTACTTTGGTGGCGAAAGGCAGCCCAACAGGGTTTTGCACCTGCACAATACACGCTGGGTTCTTTGTTTCGCCAGGGCCTCGGTGTTCCACACGACCCACAGAAAGCAGCTACATGGATTGAGCGGGCCGCCGATGCCGGCTATCCCAATGCTCAGTATGATATAGGCGTAATGTATGCCACTGGCGAGGGAGTAACCAAAGATTTAAGCACAGCATATATGTGGGTTGACCAAGCAGCCGACACCAAAGGATTAGAGCCAGGCACATTATGGAAAAATTTAGATAAAGTACTTACACCAGAGCAGCGCCTTGAGGCAGAGCAACTAAAAAAAGCTTGGAGCAAGTAGTAGTTTGTGAAGTTTTAGTGCTTTGGCGCTTCTCGTACCACCCCCCCCCTTAACTCCTCAGATCTTCACCAGCAATGGCACGTCCAAGTAAAGTAAGGGTTTCTTCTAAACCGTAAAGTGCAATGAAGGACCCCATACGTGGGCCTTCTGACTGGCCCAGCAGAATTTCATAGAGTGCCTTGAACCAATCTTTCAAGTTCTCGAAGTAATGGTGTTTGCCAACCTCATAAACTTTAGATTGTATATCAGCACCGTCACTGTTGGCTGGCAGGGTCTTTAATGTATTCACCAAATCTTCCAATGCTACTTTCTCCACCATGCTTGCCTGACGGTACTGCTTTGCAGGGCGGATGAAGTCGCGATAATAGTTAATGGCGTATTCGACCAACTTATCCAAAATCGGTGCGTTTTCAGGCGTCACACCTGGACGATAACGGCCAATAAAATGCCACAGCACAGCCTTGTCCTCCGTATGGCAGACGCTAGCCAAATTTAGAAGTATATTATAACTTAGATGTGCGGTTTCGTTGGGTGGATGACCCGCGTGAATGTGCCAAACTGGACTGTCCATTTTTTTTGATTCGTCCTGAGCCTTGTACTTTTCAACATGGGTCAAATAGTCATCCACATTGCGTGGGATTACATCAAAGTATAGGCGTTTTGCTGTCTTTGGTTTTTGATACATGAACAGGCTCAGGCTTTCAGGAGGTGCATAACGCAACCATTCCTCAACAGCAAGACCATTACCCTTGGACTTTGAAATTTTTGCGCCATGATCATCGAGGAACAATTCATAGGTCAAATTTTGCGGCGGCTTACATCCCAGTATTTGGCATATCTTGCTGGATAATTTAACTGAATCAATCAAATCCTTGCCGGACATTTCATAATCAACGCCAAGCTCAGCCCAACGCATACCCCAGTCGGCCTTCCATTGTAATTTACAATGACCACCCGTAACAGGTGTTTCGACCTTAGAGCCATCAATATCTTCATAAACAATGGTGCCATCGTCAACATTTTGTTGAATCACTGGAACCTGCAAAACCACACCCGTTTTTTTGCAGACTGGCATAAATGGACTATATGTATCACGGCGCTCTTGGCCCAGGGTAGGCAATACAACACTAATGATTTTATCGTACTCAACCAAAACTTTTAGTAACATGTTATCAAATTTTTTATTCGTGTAATACTCAGTGGAACTTTTGAATTCATATTCAAATCCAAAATCATCCAGAAATGCCTGCAGGCGCGCATTGTTATGATGACCAAAGCTTTCGTGGGTGCCAAACGGGTCAGGAATTTGCGTCAGCGGCTTTCCCAAATGCTGCTCAACCATTTTCTTGTTAGGAATGTTCTCGGGTACTTTGCGAAGACCATCCATGTCGTCTGAAAAGGCAAACAGCTTTGTCGGAATATCGGACAGTTGGTGAAATGCATGGCGAACCATAGTTGTGCGCGCAACCTCTCCAAAAGTGCCAATGTGTGGCAGGCCGGATGGTCCATAACCAGTCTCGAATAGCACGTAACCTTTATCCAGAGTTTGTCCATTGAGGCTCTTGACCAAGGCACGGGCCTCTAAAAATGGCCAAGCGTTGGAATTTTGGGCGTTTTCACGGTTATTTTCATTCATGGAGAGCGTCCAGTTATCAGATCATGTTCAAGAATATCAAAAATTAAGCGCAAGTAGACAATGCGTCAACTATGGCACTTTCTTCCAGATTGGGTTACCAGTTCCAGGCAGACCGTAGCTTGGCCATTTCTTTGTCACTTCGTCGATGATGTCATCACTCATGCGGATTTTACGACCCCACTCACGATGAGTTTCTGCATCAATTTTTGCGGTCGCGTCGATGCCCATTTTTGACCCCAAACCGGATTCAGGAGAAGCAAAATCAAGATAGTCAATGGGCGTGTGCTCAATCATAGTCACGTCGCGGACTGGGTCTACATTGGTAGAGAGGGCCCATATAACATCATTCCACTCCCGTGCGTTGATGTCTTCATCCACAACGATTACAAACTTGGTGTACATGAACTGGCGTAAATATGACCATACCGCCATCATCACCCGTTTGGCGTGACCAGCGTATGCTTTTTTGATCGAAACCACTGCGATCCGATAAGAACAGGCTTCTGGCGGCAACCAGAAATCGACAATTTCTGGAAATTGCTGCGTCATTAATGGGATAAAAACCTCGTTTAAAGCCTCGCCCAAGACAGATGGCTCATCGGGCGGGCGGCCGGTGAATGTGGACAGGTAAATTGGGTCTTTACGCATGGTGATGGCGCTCACCGTAAAGACCGGAAACGGCTCAACGGAATTGTAATAACCCGTATGGTCACCATATGGACCCTCATCAGCCTCCTCCGATAAAGAGACATAACCCTCCAGCACTATTTCAGCCTCGGCAAGTACTTTCAATGGCACAGTCTTGCAATCAACCAGAGACACTTTTTTTCCACGCAAGAGCCCGGCAAATTGATATTCCGACAAAGTATCGGGCACTGGCGTCACGGCGGCTAACATTGTTCCTGGATCAGCCCCTATAACAGCTGCAAGGGGCATAGGCTTGTTGCTCACTTTTTTCCAGCGGGCAAATTGCTGAGCACCACCACGGTGTTTGAGCCAGCGTATAATGGTCGTGTTTTTGCCTGTAACCTGCATTCGATAGATACCTAGATTTGGCGCGTCACGTTTGTCGCCACCGTGCTTGCCAGACTCGGGACCTTTGGTGACCACAAGTGGCCAAGTAATTAATGGCGCGGGCTCCCCAGGCCAGCAGGTCTGCACGGGGAGTTTAGAAAGATCAATATCGTCACCAGTGAGCACCACTTCCTGACACGGGGATTTGGAAATAGTTTTTGGCTTCATGGACATGACGGTTTTTAATAGGGGGAGCATTTCCAATGCCTCCCGCCAGCCGCCAGGAGGTTCCGGGTGGCGTAGATAAGCCAGTGTCTCGCCGACCTCACGCAATTGCTCCGGTTCCCTCCCCATCCCCCAAGCGACCCTCTCTACGGTGCCGAACAGGTTGACCAGCACAGGCATAGATGATTTGTCTCCATTTTCATCCATGACGTTCTCAAACAAAACTGCCGGGCCGCCCTCTGCCAAAAGTCGTGTTTGGATTTCTGTCATCTCCAACTTAGTGGAAACCGGTTCTGTTACTCGCACAAGAGCCCCCGTGCATTCAAGTTTATCCATGAAATCTCGTAAGCTTTTATATGACATTGGTTATATTTAACGCCTTCTGTGTCCTATGAACAGTGGATATACATGACCATGGAAAAGCAGCCTCTAGCATGCGTGCCATAACCTATAGAGCCTGCCCGGCAACAATCGCTGCGAAGATAATTAAGCCACAATTTCTGTTTGATTTAAAGCGTTGAAGACAGCCCTTCACATCGTTAATGTCTAATGTAAGTACCTGCCAGAGAAGATGCGCGGTAGCAAAGCCAAGGCCCACATAAAAAGCCAAGCTAAGCCCCGCCAGATATCCGCTAAACGCCAACAGGACAATAGTCCCCGAATAAAAACAGATCAACCATTTGCCCGTATTTTTGCCAAAACGCAAAGCCGTCGATTTAATCCCGATCAATATATCATCTTCTTTGTCTTGATGGGCGTAGATGGTGTCGTAACCCAACGTCCACAAACTGCCCGCCATATATAGAATCCCCACAGTAGCAGTCAGATCGCCGCGCACTGCCGCCCATCCCAATAGGGCACCCCAGTTAAATGCAAGCCCCAGAACCGCTTGCGGCCAATAGGTAATGCGCTTCATGAACGGATAGATCACGACAATACCTAAAGAGGCCATGCCAACCAATACAGCAAAGAAGTTGAACTGCATCAACACGACCAGACCTAGAATTAGCTGTAGAAACAGAAAAGCAATCGCCTGTTGAACAGAAACTGTACCAGAGGGAATTGGTCGAGCTGCTGTGCGTACTACCTGACTATCAAAATTTCGATCTACAATATCATTTAGTGTACAGCCTGCCCCGCGCATGATCACTGCACCAGCGGCAAATAAAGCAACCGCTTCCAGATCAGGCATTCCGGGCGTTGCTAGTGCGATGCCCCACCAACACGGCAACAACAACAACCAGGTTCCAATAGGCCTGTCTAGCCGTGCCAGATACAGATATGGCTTTAGCCATACTGGGGCCAACTTGTCAATCCATGTCAAAATGAGTAAATCGCTATCTGTACTTCTTTTTATATTAGTCATAAGAAAAAGTAACCCGTCACTTGCTCGATTACCACTACCGCTTATTATAGGACCCATGAAGGACAAAAGAACCAAAGCACGATTGTTTGTAAATGAGGCCTTGAGGCCCACTGCCAAAATCACTGCAACCTCAGACCAAGCCCATTATTTGATGAAGGTCTTACGTGCAGAAAATGGTGATCACGTTGTCTTGTTCAACGGTTATGACGGCGAATGGAAAAGCGTCATTAATAACGTGTCAAAAAAAAGTTGTGCCTTTCGGGTGGAAAAAAAATTAAGGGAACAGCAGGTTGATCCAGACCTGTGGCTTGCTTTTGCCCCTTTGAAAAAATCAAATACGGATTTTATAATTGAGAAAGCAAGTGAACTTGGCGCATCGCGGCTGATCCCAGTATTTACCGAGCACACCAATTCAACACGCGTGAAATTCGAACGTCTTCGTGTAATA